>Ga0209330_1000031_pt1 | contig 70485 bp, 63 predicted proteins | sample JacPinW_OM2H0_O3_FD_187969 | JGI IMG/M metagenome (GOLD analysis project Ga0209330, IMG submission 187969) | Forest soil microbial communities from Algoma, Ontario, Canada - Jack Pine, Ontario site 1_JW_OM2H0_O3 (SPAdes) (version 2) | ecosystem: Environmental > Terrestrial > Soil > Boreal... | reverse complement strand
AGTACCCAATACACCGGCACGATTAGCACGTCGGCGCAAAGCGCAACCGGCAACGCGCTGGCGGCCAATTTTGTTTGGAGTTTTACGACCGGCACGACGCCTGACACGACGCCGCCAACCGTAATTGCGACAATTCCCGCCTCGGGGGCGATGGGTGTTCCCATAAATCACACGATCACTGCAACTTTCAGCGAGGCAATGGACTCATCAACGATTACAGCGAGTGGAACCTTTACGCTGGCCGTTGCGGGAGCCGGTGGAGCGGCCGTACCGGGAACCGTCGGTTACGCGGGAACAACGGCAACCTTTCAGCCGACAAGCGCCTTGGCTGCAAACACGGAGTTCACCGCAACGATTACGACTGCCGCCGAAGATCTGAGCGGAAATGCATTGGCCGCCAACTTCGTTTGGAGTTTTACGACCGGTGCAGGTCCGGATACCACCTCGCCGACCATAACGCTGACGAGTCCCGCAAGCGTGAGTATGAACGTCCTGCTCAACGCCGCGGTTAGCGCAACTTTCAGCAAGGCCATGGCTCCGCTAACGATCACGGCGCCGGGCACGTTTACTCTGGCTGTGGCTGGAGCCGGCGGCGCTAGCGTCGCAGGAAACGTAACTTATGATTCCGTAAGCCAGATCGCAACTTTTGCGCCCGCAGCAAACCTCACCGCCAGCACGGAATACACGGCCACAATCACAAACGCAGCAACGGACCTGGCAGGAAATCCGCTGGCAACGGGAACTACGCCGAATCCGTGGAGCTTTACTACCGGAACTTCCGCTGCCCCAGGTCCTAATCTCGGGACATCGTCGACGTTCGGATCTATAGGAGGCGGCGCTGGAATCACGAACCAGGGAATCAACACGGTGATCAATGGAAACATCGGGACGACTGGCGCTTCGACCGTAGTGACCGGATTCCACGATGCGGGACCAGGATGTACTTACACAGAAACTCCACTCAATGTAGGAACAGTGAACGGAAACATATACACGGCCCCGCCGCCTCCGGACGGCACGTGCCCTGAAGGCAACGCCACTACGTTCTCGATCGCGACTCAGGCCCTAAGCGATGCGAATGCGGCGTTCATCAATCTTTCTCCCGCTTCGCGGCCTGGAGGCACCGATCCAGGCGCGGGCCAGCTCGGGGGCATCGCTCCGTTGCCACCTGGCACGTACAAAGCCGCTGGTGGGTCATTCCTGATCACCGGTTCGGATCTCACTTTGGATGGCCAGGGCGACTCCAATGCGACCTGGGTATTCCAAATGGCCAGCACGCTCACAGTCGGGGATCCTGGAACACCCCGCAACGTAATTTTGACTAACGGAGCACAGGCCAAGAATGTTTTTTGGCAGGTGGGAAGCAAGGCGACCATCAACGCCGCGGGTGGCGGCACTATGGTGGGAACCATCATCGCTTCCGCTGGAGTCACATTCTCCACCGCCGGTAACGCAACGATAACAACACTCAATGGGCGAGCGATAGGACTCAACGCGTCGGTAACCATCGTGAACACCGTGATCAACGTACCTGCTCCATAAGAAGTCATTTCAGAAGAAAGTTTGCTGTTGAACGCGGGGGGCGAGGTTAGCGACGGACGAAGAATTTCCGGAGGCTGGCTAAGAGCACGCTAAGCAGATTCTTGGATGGGTTTCTTGGAGGAAACGGAGGATCCAGGACGCCGACGGTGGTTTTCCGGGGAGGCGTGCCGCCGAATCTGCCGGAGGCCTGAGCTTCGGGCTCCGAGTCATAGTTAGAGAAGTTGTACGGCACGCGAAGATATTACCACTTTTCTTTCGAACAATTCCGCCTGCTGATCCGTCGCGATAGCGCCGAGTCCTCTATATGCTGCGTTCTTCGGGAAAGCGATCGTCAGCGCCAGCCGTTGCGCTCACGGAGGCTGGTGATGTGCGCGACGTGGTGCTTTCCGTGCCAGGCGTAGAGGGCAAGCGAATCGTCGATGGACATGGGCTTCTCGTGTTCCGGGTGGCGGAATCTGCGCGCCCAGTCCGTGGGGGCAAGCGACTTCAACATCAGCACCCAGCGCTTGTGCAAAGTTTCGAGGAGATCGAGAGAAGGGCTGATGGGCAACCTCTTGCCATCGAATAGCTCAGCCCAGCGGGCTTCGTCATAGGGCTTGATGGTGGGCTCGTCTTCGGTAAGCGCGAGCTTCATGCGCACATAGGCGTTCATGTGGCTGTCGGGGAGGTGATGCACGACTTGGCGGACGGTCCATCCTCCCGGACGGTAAGGGGTCTCGAGCCGGTCGGCCGAGAGATTTTTCAAAGCTGACATCAGTCGATCGGGAGTCTCCGCGATGGCGTCGATGAATTCGGCTCGCTGTTCGTCGGTCAATGCTCCAGGACGCTGATATTTTCCGATGGGGTAACGCAGGTCGGCTTCGGGTTCCATTTGAGTTCCCTCCTAATTTGAGGCCGGAATTCTTAACCTAAGTTTCGTACGACCTTTTCCGAAAATCGCATGCCGACAAGCATGTAGAATTCTTAGAAAATGGAAATGTAAGAGTAACACGAGGGACGAGCACAAACACGCGCGGGCGGGCCGCGCTATTGCTGGCTGTCTTGAAACTCTTCGTGCCAAGCCATTTGAATGGCTTCGAGCTTCCCTTCGTTTGAAAGCTTAGGATCTCCGGAAAAACCGGGTAGCTCAATGATCCACTTATGCAGATCGGTGAACCGGATGGTGAGGGGATCCACGCCTGGATGTTTTTCGGCGAGCTGGATGCCAATTTCTTCCGGGTTGTCCCAATCAAATGTTTGCGGCACGGTTTCCTCTCGACTTTGTGGTGTGGGATGAAAGCTGCACCAGAATCTAGTGCTCGGCTTCTTTCGCGTAATTCTTGTTCCACTCGGGTATCTCGACGACGATATCTTTGGTGCCGTCGGGAACGCATTGGCAGCCGAGGCGCGATTTCGGTGTGACGCCGGGAGCTTCATCGAGTTGATCGAGCTCGGCGTCGGTGGCTTCGTTGCAAGTCTCAAGACCTTCGTGAACGATGACATGGCACGTAGAACAGGCGCAGACGCCGCCGCAGGCGTGGTCCAGTCCCTTGTGATAGCCCTGAGAAATGTCGAGGATGCTGCCGGGCAAGCCGTCGTGTCCGTACGGGACTTTTTCGGGATCGACTTCGACAGGTTGGCCATCCTTGACGAAGGTGATCTTATATTTCTTCGTCGCGGGCGTGTATTTTGTTTCTTCGATGTAAGGATTCTTACCACCCATTCTTAACACTCCTTCCGCTGACGATATCGAGATTGGCTCCAGGGGCCAAAGCCCCTTTACAGCCAGTTCAGGACGGCGGGGTTAAAGCTCCGCCCTTCCAAAACAAAATGCAGCTCCCTCTCCGCCGACCTGGGATGACGCGTTGCCAAGACGCCGCGGCATCAAACTTCTTCGAGGCGCTTGCCTTCGAGCGCAGTTTGAAGCGCGCCATTCATCAGAATTTCAGCCAGGTGCATAGTTGCCTGATTCAAGGCGTCGATGCGCTCGCGCATCAATTTGTAATCCGAGCCGGCCATGGCAGCGCGGAGTCGCGCCGCGGAATCATCGATGGCACGGCGCTCCTCGGGCGAAAGTTCGGTCGCGCGAGGATTGGCGAGAGTTTTCTCCGTTGCCGCGAGAATAGTCTCAGCTTCATTGCGTGATTCGATTACCTGGCGCTCGGAGAAATCCTGCTCAGCAAACTCGATGGACTCTTCGAGCATACGTTCGACTTCTTCATCGGAGAGGCCATAGCTGGGCTGCACTTCGATAGTGTGCTCGGCGTTCGTTCTCAAATCGCGAGCGGCCACCTGGAGAATTCCGTTGGCGTCGATGAGAAATTTTACCTCGATGCGCGCAAGGCCCGCGGGTCCTGCTGGAACTTTCAACTGGAACTTTGCGAGCGAGCGGCAATCTTTTGCGAGTTCGCGTTCGCCCTGGAGGACGTGCACGTCGATCCCCGTCTGATTTTCGACACCGGTGGTAAACAGTTCCTGGGCGCTGGCCGGAATCGTCGAGTTCCGGGGGATGATTTTTGCGACTACGCCGCCCATGGTTTCGATGCCGAGCGAGAGCGGCGTCACGTCGAGCAGTAGCATGGTCTTCACGCCGGACTCGAGGATGTCGGCCTGCACGGCGGCGCCGAGAGCGACTACTTCATCCGGGTTAAGCTCGCAATGCGGCGCGCGGCCGAAATAATCGCCGACGGTCTTGCGAACCAGAGGAATGCGCGTGGAACCGCCGACCAGAACAACTTCTTCGATTTGGCTTGGAGCAAGTTTTGCGTCAGCGAGAGCCATTTTCACCGGCGCCATGGTGCGAGCGACGATGGGTTGCATCCATTTTTCAAATTCTGTGCGCGTGAGAAGTTCTTCGAACACTTTGCCGCCGGAAAGATCGAAGCGGAGCATCACGCTGTCTTCCGCGGAAAGCGCATGTTTGGCTGCGATCAGAATGCGGCGCAGCTCCTGGATGTCTTTCGGGCGATTCGCGAGATCGGCCTGAAACAGATTGAGAATCGTTTCGCGCGTCCTCCGCTGCATTTCGTTGTCAATGTCATCACCGCCAAGATGGGTGTCACCGTTGGTGGAAAGGACCTGGTAGATGTCGCCTTCGGTGGTAGAGACAAGTTTTAGGATGGAGATGTCAAAGGTGCCGCCGCCAAAATCGTAAACGGCAACGTAACCGCGTTTTTGCTTGTGCAGTCCATAGGCGAGCGCGGCGGCAGTGGGCTCGTTTACGAGACGCAAGACTTCGAGACCTGCGATTTTCCCGGCGTCCTTGGTGGCTTGGCGCTGCGCGTCGTTGAAGTAAGCCGGGACGGTGATGACAGCGCGGTCAACCGGCTCTTTGAAATAATTTTCAGCCCAGGATTTCAGTTCGCGCAGGATGAACGCGGAAATTTCAGGTGGCGTGAACCATTTGTCGCCAAGGCCGACCCGGATCACGTTGCGGCCGGCGGGATCGATACGAAACGGAAAGATTTTCAGTTCTTCCTGGACATCGGCGACTCCGCGGCCCATCAGCCGCTTCACGGAATAAATCGTGCGATCGGGTTTCGTGAGGAGAAGTGCGCGGGCAGGCTCGCCGACGATTACTTTGCCGTCTTCATCGACGCTGACCACGGATGGGCACAGCGTGGAACCGTAAGGGCCCGGAATACACCTCGGCGCGCCGGTTTGCGGGTCGAGATACGCAATCAGGCTGAAAGTTGTGCCGAGGTCGATTCCTACAACGCGTCCCATTTTGCCTCTGAGTAGTGTCAGGCTTCTGCCAGTTCTTTTTGCACGCCGGCTACTAGATTGCGGACGTAGCTTCGGCGGTTGAGCACTTCGTTCATGCGAGCCAGCAAGGCTTGTTTTTTGGCTTCATCCGCAGATGCATCGAGAGCGGCGTCCCATTCGCGCGCGATTCCCGCGAGCTCAGCGTCCAGTTCTTCGAGCTTTTGCTGAAAATTCTTTTGAGCGGCATCGAGAGACTCGCGCAACGCGGCCAGATCAGCGCCTTCGGCGCGCGCTTCCCGTAATTCATCGAGTGATTCGTTCAGTTCAAAAACCTCTTCGAGCAATTCGGGGGGCGCCTGCTGCTTAGTGGTGCCCTCTCTTCTGAGGCCGCGACGCAACAGCAGATATTCGACGCGCGAGATGGGTTCGCGCAGAGTCCGATAGGCGTCATTCAATTCCGAAGAACGATTGAGCGAAAGATCGCGTTCGAAATCGCCGGCGCGCACGAAATTATCAGGATGAAGCTTCCAACTCAGCTTGTGAAATTGCTCTTCGAGCTGCGCTGAATCAAGCGTCAATTTTTCAGGCAAGCCGAAGAAGGCAAAATAATCGGTGCCGACGGGTAGGGGTTGGATTTTTCCGCATGCGGCACAGAAATGGGTTGCCGCAGCGTGAGCCTCGCAGTTCCAGCACTTTGCACCGGCAGCCCGGCCGGTTTCGTCGCGTCGTGTTTGCGTCACACTCATATTCGTTTGACTTTGTCTGGATGCGAGCTGGGATTGGACTGCACCGTGCAGAGCCAAAGTGAACGGGTGCCACTCATCAGAAATCTCAAGCGGTGAACGAGCTTCCGCAACCGCAACTCCGCGTGGCCTGCGGGTTCTGGAACACGAAGCCTTGTTTCATCAGGTCTTCGAGATAATCGAGCGTGGTGTTGTGAAGGTAGAGATAGCTTTTCGCGTCGACAAAAATGCGAGCGCCATTCTCTTCGAAGACTTTGTCGCGGTTGCGCGCTTCAGTGTCAAGGCGCATCGCGTAAGTCAACCCAGAACATCCGCCTCCCTGCACACCAACACGCAGGCCGCCGGATTCTGCAGGCACGCCTTCCTTGGCCAACAGTTCGCGGATTTTCGCTGCCGCTTTTTCGCTCACGTGAATCATACGACTGTGTCCTTTGAGCCCGTGCTGCAGAACGTCAACTACAGAGCTTCAGCGGCTAAAGCCGCCACGATCAGCAACTCTTATGTCGTGGCTGAAGCCACGACCCACAAAGATCGACTCCGCCCCAAAACCTTAGTGGCTCGCTGCTGTTGCTGGTTCAGCCGGCTTGGCTTCCGCATCGCCCTGCTTTTTCTTCCAGTCGGACAACGCGGCCTTGATGGCGTCTTCGGCGAGCACGGAGCAATGGATTTTCACCGGGGGAAGCGAGAGCTCGCGCACGATGTCCGTGTTCTTGATGGCGAGGGCCTCTTCGACCGTCTTGCCCTTCACCCATTCTGTCGCGAGCGAGGAGCTGGCGATTGCCGAGCCGCAGCCGAAGGTCTTGAACTTGGCCTCTTCGATGATGCGGGTATCGGGGTTCACTTTCATCTGCAACTTCATGACGTCGCCGCATTCCGGCGCGCCGACCAAACCTGTGCCGACGTTGGGGTCTTTCTTGTCGAGCGAGCCGACGTTTCGCGGATTGTTGTAATGCTCGATTACTTTATCGCTGTAAGCCATTAGTTAATTCTCCTGTTCAAAGTAACAGTGCTGTCCAAACCCTGATCAAAAATCACTTCGTCCGATAAGACGATGTTTTCGATGGACGCCGAACGCCCCTTGCGAACTTCATCGAGGGTTCGCGCGACCACTTCATGCTGAACCGCGAGAGATTCAAGGAACTCACCCAGCTCTTGCAGCTCGCGAAACCTGCGAGAATTGCAGGCGCTCTTGTCCACATTGGGTGCGAAGAAGACGTCAAAGACAGGCGTATCTTCGCTCACCGTCGCGTGGACTCCGAGTGTGCCTTGATATTTCATCTCTTTAGTGTTCTGCCGCGGTCTGCCAAGTCATTTTGCTGACGTCCACGCCTTCTTTGGCCATTTCATATAAAGGAGAAAGCTCGCGAAGACGCTGCACGGTTTCTACGACACGATCGGCGACATAGTCAACTTCCTCGGCGGTGTTAAACCGGCCGATACCGAAACGGATGGAAGTGTGGGCCAAGTCTTCTCCCACGCCCAGCGCTTTGAGCACGTAGCTTGGTTCGAGCGTGGCGGAAGTACAGGCGGAGCCGCTGGAAACCGCGATGTCGTTGATACCCATCAAGAGCGATTCACCTTCGACGAACGCGAAACTGATGTTGATGTTATGCGGCAAACGATGTTCCATCGAGCCGTTGATGAATGTTTCGTCCAGACGCGACATGATGCGTTCGGTGAGACGTTCGCGAAGCTTGCGGAGCTTCTCGCTTTCCGCCGCCATTTCGTTCTGACAGATTTCGCAGGCTTTGCCGAGTCCAACGATACCGGTAACGTTGAGCGTTCCGGAGCGCATGCCGCGCTCGTGGCCGCCACCGTCGATGATGGCTGCAAGTTGCACGCGAGGGTTCTTTCTGCGCACGTACAGCGCGCCGACGCCCTTGGGTCCATAAATCTTGTGGCCGGAAATCGACATCAAGTCGATGCCGTCTTTTTGGACGTCCACGGGAATTTTTCCGACGGCTTGTACGCCGTCCACATGAAAGAATACGCCTTTTTCTTTTGCGATCTTGCCAATCTCAGCGATGGGCTGGACGACGCCAATTTCGTTATTGGCGTACATGATCGATATAAGGATCGTCTTGGGAGTGATGGCTTTGCGCAAATCGTCCAGGTTTATGCGGCCGTCTTTCTGAACCGGCAGATAGGTGACTTCGTAACCGTATTTCTCGAGGCGCTTGCAGGTGTCGAGCGTGGCCTTGTGCTCGGTGACCTGCGTGATGATGTGATTGCCCTTCTCACGGTACATTTCGGCAGCGCCCTTGATGGCGAGGTTGGTGGATTCCGTCGCGCCGCTGGTGAAAATGATTTCCTTGGGCGTAGCGTTGATGAGCTTGGCTATTTGGCCGCGCGCATTTTCCACGGCTTCTTCCGCTACCCAGCCGAATTCGTGGTTGCGGCTGGCGGAATTGCCGAACTTTTCGGTGAAATAGGGCAGCATTGCTTCGACGACGCGAGGATCGACGGGCGTGGTCGCGTGATTGTCCATGTAAATCGGAAGCTTAATTGCCATTCTATTCTCCTAAACTCTTAACTCGACAACCTCGGACATTGGCGCTTCGTCGGTCATCTGTGAAATTGTGACTTTCCCAAGAACTGCCAAAATACTGTCGTTCACTCGCCGCAGCGGCTCGCGAATCGAACAGGTAGTGGTTACGCCGCACGCGCCTCGCGAGGTGATGCAGGACGTGATGAACAGTGGTCCGTCAATCGCGCGAATCACGTCGAGCGCGGTGATTAAGGAAGCGTCGCGCGCCAGTGTGTATCCCCCGCTCGAACCATGCCGCGCCGCAACCAGCCCGCCCTTAGCCAGCTTCTGAAGGACTTTGGCCATCAGCGGAGTTGACATCTTATAGACCTCCGCTATGTCGGACGCGCTGCAGGAACCATGCCCGTTATGCATCGCCAGGTGCTTGAGAGCGATGAGGCCGTAATCCGCCTTTTTCGATAGCTTCATCATTTAGATTCAAATACGACTGAATCAGTCGCACTTGAATTGTAAGTCTGACGCTTATTGCTTGTCAAGCCTAGATGCGCCCACAAGCCTTGAAGGCACAACATGTTAAAGCACGACCATTTTAGTCGCCTTAGTCAAATTTGATACAGCAAACGGTCAGAAAGCGGGGCTGAGCGGGCAAAGGGACCTGTCAAATGGTATTCGAATCTCTGCAAGCGCCAGCGAGCGGCGCTTCTAGTCGCTACGAACGGGTTTCCATTTCTCGAAGAATTGGATCAGATCTTGAGAATCGAGCCGAGCGGTAGATTCGAATTCCCCCTGCTTTTGGCTGTAGATAATCTTTCCATCGGCGTCGAGAACCGCAAGAGCGGGGGCTCCCTTATCAAGCGGGACGTCGTACTTCTTCGCGAGGTCAAGGTTCTTGTCAAACTCTCCGATATTCACATGAACCACGTGATAGTTCGCTTCCACCAATGGCGCCATAGCAGCTGAATGAAAGGCTGCGTCGAGCACGTGGCAATCGAAGCACCAGTTCCCGCCGAATTCCAGAATGACGCGTTTGCGGTCTTTTGCGGCAGCACGCAAGGCGACGTCAATATCGGCGGCAGCTTCGTCGGGCGAAGGATATAGAGCGGTATTGGGTCTATCAGGTTCGGACAGGCGTCCGGGAGGCGCCGGAGTGAGATCGCTTCGCTGCGTAACCGCAATTCGCCATGCGTCCTGCTGCACCCAGACTTGCGCCGCCGAAACAACGTACGGCTCCGCTAGGTTCTTCCCAAGCGTTAGTTCGATCCGGAGGACCAATGCGACTACGCCCGGCTGAGGCTTCTGGATCTCCAGGATTTTTGGCTCAAATTTATCAATGCCCTTGGCCGCGAACGCGGACCAAAATACGGGTTCTGCAGCGGAATTTTCGGTCTTGCCTTGCGTAGTCTGAACCTGAGAAGGCGGATCTGTGGAATAGAGAGCTGCCAGAGCGGCCTGGTCTCCCGCAAGAACAGCGACCTTCCAGCGGTCAAGTGGCTCAAACTCTGATGAAGCCGGAGCGGAGGCAGTAATGATCACAACCGGGCTGGGCCCGGACTGGCCCTTCGCAGACGTTTGCAAGACAGACAGCGCGACTACAGTCCAGACCGCACGATTGAGTTTCATCACCACTCCTCTGAAACTGACGACCAATTCAAAGATATTATTCCATACAGCCGCCGGCGTCTTAGATTCGTTGACGCTTCCACCGCCCCTGCTTAAACAGAAACACGCTTGCGATGGCGATAGAGCATTCTGCGATTACGATCGAGTAGAACACTCCGCGGGAGTGCATCCCCACACGAATCGCCAGCCAGTACGCCAGGGGAATCTCCAGGAACCAGAAACCGAACAAGTTGACGAGCGTGGGCGTCAGTGTGTCTCCCGCGCCATTGAATGCTTGCAGCATTACCATTTCGCAGGCATAGCCAATGTTGCCGTAACTCACGATGCGAAGGCACGATGCACCCAACGGGATGACCGCGGGATCTTGAGTGAAGAGGCGGACGATTGGCTCGGCGAACACCGCGAAAATTATTCCGACGGTACCCATAAAAAGCATGTTGTAGAGAGCGGTCCGCCAAACCGACGTCTCGGCGCGCTCGGGCTGATTAGCCCCGAGGTTCTGGCCAACGAGTGTTGCGGCAGCGTTGCTGAGTCCCCAGGACGGGAGAATGATGAATATGACCACGCGAATCGCAATCGTATAGCCGGCAAGCGCAGCCGCGCCGAACAAGCTCACGATGCGAACCAAGCCAATCCAGCTAGTGTGAGCGATGGCGAATTGGAAGATGCCAGTTAACGACACGCGGACGAGCCGCACGAGTACCGCCAGGTTCAAGCGAATTTGGCGGCGCAAAACATGGATGCGCTCGGTACCACGCAGGAGCCGATAGAATTGATAGGCCACGCCGATGCTACGTCCAGTGAAGGTGGCGAGAGCGGCGCCGGTGACGCCCATGCGCGGAAAGGGCCCCCACCCAAAAATGAGGCAGGGGTCCAGCACGAGATTGATGATGTTAGAAACCCACAGCAAGCGCATGGCGATGGCAGCATCACCCGCTCCGCGGAAGATTGAGTTATTCAGGAAAAGCAACAACACAACGCCGCTGCCGCCTAGCGCCAGCCGGGCGTATCCGCTGCCAGAGGAAACGAGCTCCGGCGATGCTCCCATCAGGCGCAGCAGGTTCGGCGCAAAAATGCAGCATGGCAGGCCGATGATTATCGAAACCGCGATTCCGACGGCGATAGCTTGAACCCCAGCTACCGCGGCTCCTTCGGGATCTTTCTCGCCGATGCGCCTTGCCACCATAGCGGTGGTGGACAAGCTCAGCCCCATGGCCACCGCGAACACCAAGGTGAGCATTGATTCTGTGAGACCGACCGTGGCGACAGCATTAGCGCCGATGCGTCCGACCCAGAATACGTCCACAACTGCAAAGAGCGACTCCAGAACCATTTCCAAAACCATCGGGATAGCCAACAGGAGAATCGCGCGGTTCAAGCTGCCGGTAGTGAAATCCTGATGCGATCCTTGAATGGCTTCGCGGACGGAGGCCCAAAGCGTTGGGCTGGATGTAGTTGTGTAGGAGGATTCCATAGCATGCAGCGACTTTCTGCGTTATCGCGCTCGAACAAACCTGAGCGCGGATGATGCCGTTAGAAAACGTGAAAGGAGAATCGTTGTCCGCAGAACAGCGGGTCGGGGAACGGCTGCTTACTGGAGGTGAAACATCGTCATTTCCTTGGGCTGAGTGCGCCGCGAAACGCAAACTTCGAATCGACAATCAGCCAACGACGCAGATTGTACCGCGAACTCGAAACGCGGCAAAACTGTTTTTCGCGCGGCAGCGAGAGAAAATCTAGGTTAGAATGGCGCACGAAATGGCTCGTGAAGCCAATAAACCAGTGATCGCTATCTATCCAGGCTCATTCGATCCGGTCACCAACGGCCACCTTGATCTGATTGCGCGCGCCGCGATGATATTCGACAAACTCATCGTTGCGGTTGCGCACAATCTGGAAAAAGACCCGCTATTCGATGTGAAAGAGCGAGTTGAGCTGCTGGAAGCAGTGACCTTCGATTGGAAAAACGTGGAAGTGGATGTGTTCGACGGGTTGCTGATGGAATACGCCGGGACGAAGAACGCGCGCGTTGTGGTTCGCGGCATCCGCGCTGTTTCGGACTACGAGTATGAGTTGCAGATGGCGATGATGAATCGGCATATCGAGCCGCAAGTTGAAACAGTATTCATGTTGCCGGGGCAGCAGTACAGCTACTTGAGTTCGCGCCTGGTGAAAGAACTCGCGCAACTGGGTGGTCCAGTCAAAGATCTGGTTCCGGCGATGGTGGAAGAGCGCCTGCGCGCGAAGGTCAGCAGAAAGGACAAATAATGGAACCTGCCGCGGGGAGAAAAATGGAAGAAGCTTTCCGTCTTGCAGACCGAGTGAATCGCATCAGCGTTTCGCAGACCATGGTTGTGCTGCAGGAAGCGGAGCGGCTGAAGGCGCAGGGAATTGACGTAGCCGACTTCGGTCCGGGCGAGCCGGATTTCCCAACGCCGGAACACATCAAGAGCGCCGCGATCAAGGCGTTGGAAGAAAATCGGACGAAATATACTTCGGTGTCCGGCATTGCTCCGCTGCGGCAGGCAATTTGCGAATGGCATGCCGCGCAACTGGGTTCGTCATATCAGCCGAAGGAGTGCGTGGTGAACACCGGCGGGAAGCACGCGATTTTCAACGCAGTGTGCTCGCTGGTGAATCCAGGCGATGAAGTGGTGATCGGCGCGCCTTACTGGGTGAGTTACCCCGACATCATCAAGTATGCTGGTGGGAAGCCGGTTATCGCGCCCACGCGCGCTGAAGATGACTTCATTTTGCGAGCTGTGGAAGTGGAAGAAGCAATTACTCCACGAACGCGCATGGTGTTTGTAAATTCTCCGAACAATCCTACCGGCGCGGTAATTCCACCCGACGAATTCGCGAAGATATTGGATGTTTGCAAGCGCCACCACGTATGGCTGCTTTCCGACGAGTGCTATTCGCATTTCACTTATGGCGACGCAAAACCGTTTTCAATAGCGAGCGTCCCGGGCGCGAAAGAGCACGCGATCATCGCGGGATCGTTTTCGAAGACTTTTGCCATGACCGGCTGGCGCATGGGCTACGTTCTGGCGCCAAAGCCCCTTGTGGATGCGGTGGCGAAATTGCAGAGCCAGTCCACTTCAAATCCGAACTCAATTACGCAATACGCTGCGGTAGCAGCCATGCGCGGGGGCATGGACACAGTCACAACGATGCTTGCCGAATATGCGCGGCGTCGGGAAAACATTCTGGCGGGTCTGCGCGCAATTCCGGGAATCACCTGCGCTACACCGCATGGCGCGTTCTACGCGTTCCCCAACGTCAGCGCGCATTTCAACAAGCAAATGCCGGACGATGTCGCGGTGGCCAAGCAACTTCTGGAACGGGAGCACGTTGCGGTGGTCCCCGGCGAACCGTTCGGAGCGCCGGGGCACATCCGCATTTCTTACGCGACGTCGATGGAGCGAATCCAAGAGGGCTTGAGCAGGATGAGGCGCTTCTTCGGCAGTGCGGCGTGAACCTTTGTCCGGCGCGGCTGGAGCCGATTTTCAGCCCGCGTCCCTGGGGCGCTCTTTCTTTGGCGCCGTTCTTCCCTGAAAAATCTAATTTGACTGAGCCGTTGGGCGAAGCATGGCTGACCGGCAATGATTGCGTTTTCGCGTCCGGACCTTACGCGGGCAAAAAGCTCGTTGACGCGTGGCGCGAAATGCCGGCCGAATGGAAAGGGAGTCCAAAGACCGGCGGCGGTTCGTTCCCGTTGCTCGTGAAATTTCTGTTCGTCGAAGACAAGCTTTCCGTGCAGGTTCATCCGGACGATGAATATGCCGCGCAGCACGAGCAGGCTGCCGGAGGCCGGGGCAAAACGGAAATGTGGTATGCGATGCGGGCTCGCAAAGGCGCTGAAGTAATGGTCGGACTAAAGCCTGGCGTCGACGTGGAAAAATTCCGCAGCTCCATAGCGGACGGCACCACCGAAGATTGCCTGGAGCACATTCCTTTCCGTGCCGGAGATGCGATTTTCGTTCCAGCTGGAACGGCGCATACGATCGGACCAGGGCTGGTTCTTTGCGAGATACAGGAAAACTCGGATATTACCTATCGTGTGTACGATTACAACCGGCGCGACGCGGCGGGTCAGGCGCGAGCTTTGCACATCGAAAGGGCGCTGGAGGTGATGCATTTCGGTGAACAAAAGGGCGGGAAAGTCGAGCCAGTTCGAGTTGAGCGCGATTCAGCGACCACAACATATCTTGCTGCATGCCGATACTTTGTGACGGAGAAATGGGTATTTGAAAAGAAAACCGCGCCGAGCAGTCGACTCGACCGCTTTGAGCTGTTGATCTTTCTTGAAGGCGACGGCGAGATTCACTGGGGTGACGAACACGCGGAGTACCGACCGGCGCAGGTCTGGCTCATTCCTGCTGCGCTCGGCTCTTACGAGTTGAAACCCGGTTCGCGCTCGGAGCTTTTGCGGACCTACGTGCCGGACGACATTGATGAGTTTGAGAGACATTTGACGAGCCAGGGAATCAGCAAAGCACAAGCGTCGCGCTTGGTGCATTTGTGAGGAGGAATTGGAAGAGCGGGATGACGACGGAGTCGCTTCCAATATGCGCGGTTCTGCTCGCGGGTGGACGTGGGACGCGTTTCTGGCCGCGCAGCCGGATGCGCACACCCAAGCAGCTTCTGAATATTGCAGGGAACGATACGATGTTGCGCAAAACTTTTGCGCGGCTGGAGGCGATCGTTCCGCTGCGGAATTTCTGGGTGGTGACCAACAAGGAGCAATCGGCTGGAGTGCGGCGGGAGCTTCGCGGCGTCGCGGCGTCGCAAATTTTGGCGGAACCGGTAGGACGCAACACGGCTGCAGCGATTGGATTGGCCGCAATTCATCTGGCGCACAAACATGGCGACGCGCTGATGGCCGTGCTTCCGGCTGATAGTTATGTCGCGAATACATCGCGGTATCGGAAACTCGTTCGCGCTGCATTAGATTTGGCGCGCACACCTGGAAATCTCGCAGTGCTTGGCGTGCCACCGACGCGGCCTGAAACGGGTTACGGATATATCGAGCACGGCGGTGTTTGCGCTCGGCCGCGCGGAGTAGCAGCTTATGTTGTGCGTCGATTCACTGAAAAACCTGGGCCCAGCGTCGCGCGCAAGTATTTGGAATCAGGAAAGTATCTCTGGAATGCGGGGATGTTCTTCTGGCGCGTCTCGACTTATCTGGAGAACTTGCGGCGATTTCTTCCTGCGACACACAAGTCCCTTACTGATCTCGCCGAGACTATAGGTACAGCGCGATATGCTTCGGCGCTGCGGCAGATTTATCCGCGTCTCAAAAATATTTCGGTGGACTACGCAGTAATGGAACCGGCTACGGAGTTGCGCCCCAATGGGAGCGGCGCGCGAAAGAGAGCAGCAACCGCAGACGGCCACGTTTGCGTGATTCCGGCGCGCGTAGGCTGGAGCGATATCGGGTCGTGGGCTGCGGTGTACGAACTGCTCGCTTCGAAAGCGGGCGCAAACGTTTCGGCTGGGCCGTTCGTTTCAATCGACGCGAGCAGGAATTATTTCTGGAGCCCAAAGAAGTTTGTGGCGGCGATCGGCGTCAGCGACATGGTGCTGGTCGAGACGGATGACGCCATTCTTCTGTGTCCAAGGGAGCGCTCGCAGGATGTTGGGAAAATTGTCAAATGGCTTGAAGAAAGAAAGCTCAGGCACCTCCTGTAATCTGACGCGGGCAGGTCTGTCCCATTTTGGCTGGTTATTTTCCGCGAAGCACTGCAACACTCCTTTCCGGCGCAAAATCCATCGCTTATACTCTGAACCGTGACGCAGATTAAATTCGGAACGGACGGCTGGCGCGGAATCATCGCAGATGAGGTGACTTTCGAGAATGTGCGCAGGGTGGCGCACGCGATTGCGCGGTATGTGGTCCGGGCAGAAAAGCCCGGCGCGGAGATTTTGGTAGGGTTTGATACGCGGTTCGGGTCGGAGAAATTCGCGCAAGTTGCAGCCGAGATCATTTCCGCTGCGGGTATTCCCGTCTCGCTTGCTACAGAGGCGTGCCCGACGCCGGCGCTGTCCTTGCTGGTACGTATGCGCGGCGCGGCCGGCGGGATCCAAATTACGGCGAGCCACAACCCATACCGCTGGAACGGAATGAAGTTCAAGGCGAGTTACGGGAGCTCCGCTTCGCCGGCGATCGTTGCGCAGATTGAAACAGAGCTGGCAAAAGTTCTGCGCGACGGCGTTCCCGCGCTTCCGGCACGCGAAGACGCGATTCGCTCGCTTGACGTGCGCACGCCCTATTTGGAAACGCTCGCCGGACTTGTGGATTGGGATCGGCTGCGTTCTGCAAAGCTCAGGTTCCTTATCGACCCCATGCACGGAGCGGGTCGCGGTTTGTTGCGCGAACTTTTCCGCCGCAACGGAATCGAGTGCGAAGAAATTCGGGGCACACGAGACCCGCTGTTTGGCGGGGTGAACCCTGAACCAATTGAACCGCACGTAGAAGCGTTGCGGCAGGCTTTGCGCGGCGGCCGCTTTGACGCGGGATTCGCTTTCGACGGAGATGCCGACCGCATCGGCGCGATGGACAGCGACGGCACTTTCGTCACACCGCACCAGATATTCTCTATCCTGCTGTGGCATCTGGCTGGAACGCGGAAACTGACCGGGGACGTGGCAAAAACTTTTTCCACGACAAAGATGATCGACAAGATCGCCGCTCGTTTCGGGCGCAAAGTCTGGGAAACGCCGATTGGCTTCAAATACATTTGCGACCGCATGCTGGAGAACGACATTCTGTTGGGAGGCGAAGAAAGCGGCGGAATCGGGACCAAGCTGTATTTGCCGGAGCGCGATGCGACCGTGAATGCGCTGCTGCTCGCCGAGGTGATGGCCTGGCACGGAAAGCGACTGGGCGAATTAGTGGCGATGCTGAACCGGGAATTCGGCGAACACGATTATGGGCGGGTGGACATGGTGGTCACGGATGCGCAGAAAAAAAAGGCACTGAGCTATTTCGCGGATGCCAAATTTGCGAGACTTCTGGATTGGCCGATCACGCATCGAGAAGACCTCGATGGATCAAAGGTGTATCTCGGCGACATCGGTTGGGCCATGGTGCGAGCGTCAGGGACCGAACATATGTTGCGAATTTACGCCGAAACGACGCAGGCGCAGACTACGCGCCGGGTGCTCGACGAAGTTACCGCCATAGTTAAGAAGCTGAACTGAGCGGAAGAACTGTTTAGGCTCGATGCATCACAGAAGGAGGAACTGTATGGAAGTTGTGAATCTGAATGACAAGCTGGCAAAAGTAAAAGAACACTGGAGCCCGAAAATCGTTGGCGAGTTGAACGATTCGTACGTGAAGGTGGTTAAGTTCACGGGCGAATTCGTTTGGCATCATCATGAGAATGAAGACGAACTTTTCCTGGTGATCAAAGGGCGCTTGCGCATGAAATTCAGAGATCGCGAAGTCCTGGTGGCGCCGGGAGAATTCATCATCGTGCCGAAAGGCGTGGAACATCTTCCTGTTGCGGATGAGGAAGTTGAAGTAGTCCTCCTAGAACCGAAGACGACGCTGAACACGGGCAACGTGAAGAACGAACGGACTCTCGTCGAACTTGAACGCCTGTAAATTGTGAGTGCTGTGCGCCCAAACGGGCAGAAAGCAGAGCCATGAAGCGGCGACTTTACACGCTGGACGTTTTTACCACGAAACGATTTGCCGGAAATCCGCTTGCAGTAGTGACGGATGGCGACGGACTTTCCACCGCGAAGATGCAAGCCATCGCGCGCGAGATGAATCTTTCTGAAACGGTGTTCATTCAGAAGCCGACGAACAATCGCGCGCTGGCTCGTTTACGCATATTCACTACCACTCGCGAACTCCCGCTGGCCGGGCATCCGGTGATTGGGACTTGGTTCCTGCTTGCGGAACTGGGCGTGGTGCCGGCCTCTGAGGGAAGCGTCCACATACTGCAGCAGACCGGTGCGGGAATTCTGCCGGTAGAGTTCACTTTTCACAATGGCCGAGTGGTGCGAGTAACGATGACTCAGAAGCCGGCGAGCTTTAAGCGCGCTCGTTTCACTCGCGCGGCATTGGCGGAGACACTTGGATTGAAACCTAGCGACCTAGCGGCATCACTCCCTCTCGAATTCGCGAACACGGGAATATCAAATCTGATGGTTCCGGTGAGCCGCCGAAGTGTGCTGCCTCGAATACATATGAATATGCGAGCGCTGGCTCAACTGATAACGCCGGGCGGCACGATGGCGTATTGTTTCGCGCTGGCGGGACGCGGCCGTGTGTTTGCCCGCGGCATGGTGCCGTGGGGAATTATCGAGGATCCGGCAACCGGATCAGCAGGCGGGTCACTTGGAGCTTACCTGGTGCAGCATGGGCAATTGCGCGCCGGGGAAGGATTGACGATCGCTCAGGGAATCGAAATGGGCCGGCCCAGCGAGATCCAGGTGGAAATTACTGCGGAACGCGGACGCCTGATTCCCAAAGTGAGCGGCTCGGCAGTGCGTGTTTTCGAGGGCGAAATCGAAGCGTGATACGAAAAACGGGAATGGAACTAATATCCGGTCAAGCTTCGAGAGATTTGTAGGCGGCATCCAAAATGCCGTTGAGAAATAAAGGCGCGTCGGCCGACGAGAATTTTTTGGCAAGTTCGAGGGCTTCGTCAATCACCACTTTGGGCGGCGCCGTGCCGAAGCGCAGCTCATAAATCGCCAGGCGCAGAATACTTCGATCGACTGCTGCCAAACGCTCAAGCTTCCAGTTTTCTGACAGCTTTTGAACGAGCTTGTCGGTGAGCTCCGTCTCAGCAATGGCGCCTTCGAAAAGCTGATTGGCGAACCTGCGCGTGGAATCCGCGGCGCGCGCGGATTTCCAGAAAAGTTGTTCGACTCGCGAAGCTTTTTGTCGCGTCACGTCCCATTCAAAGAGCATTTGGAGCGCGAACTCACGCGATTTGCGGCGCAGGGTCATCGACGGGAACGCGGACCGGAGCGAGTTACGTTACGAGCGGAATTTTTCGAAAGTTTGTGCGAGAGCTGAGCCATCTCGACGGCTGCCAGACCGGATTCATAGCCCTTGTTCCCGCTTTTCAGTCCAGCGCGGTTGATGGCTTGATCGAGAGTGTCGCACGTCAACACACACAGGATCATGGGCACTCCGGAATCGAGTTGAGCGAGCTGAATACCGCGGGCGGTCTCGGACACCACAACATCATAGTGTGAAGTTTCCCCGCGCAGAACGCATCCAACGCAGACGATCGAATCGAAACGGCCGGTAGCGGCCAGTTTTTTAGCGGCAATTGGAATTTCGAAAGATCCCGGCACCCGCACGACTTCGATCTGTTTATCTCCGGCACCCGAGCGTTCGAGCGCGTCCAGCGCACCGGCAAGCAGCCGGTCCGTGATAAAGCTATTGAACTGACTGACGACAATTCCGAAGCGCAAGCCAGCTGCGTTGAGTTCGCCGCGAATTGTGGATGGTTTGAGCGCGCCGGCCATTTTTACGGTACCAGAAGTTTCGACCAATGTTTTTCGAGGAGGGCACATGGGCAATTGACGAATCGCGCGATACGATTCTTCGCCTCGAACAAGAAACTCTTGCGAATCATTGTTTTCCCCGATGATAGTGACGCTTTGCAGCCCCGCCATAATAACTGAATCGAGTCTGATTGTGCAGGAGGGAGCGATCCAAGGGAGCGATTCAAGCGAGCGATTCGACGATGACGGCAATTCCCTGCCCTCCGCCGATGCAGGCGGCCGCAATACCGTAACGCGCGCTGCGGCGGCGTAGTTCGAGAAGGAGAGTCAGCACGAGCCGGGTTCCGCTTGCAGCCAATGGATGGCCGAGCGCGATCGCACCGCCGTTCACATTGGTTTTATCGCGCGGAAGTTTCAGGATTTTTTCCACCGCGAGATACTGTGCGGCGAAAGCTTCATTCACTTCGATCAAATCCATCTGCTCCAGCTTGAGTCCGGCGAGCGCCAGCGCCTTTTGAATTGCTGGCACTGGGCCAATGCCCATGATTTGTGGAGGAACTCCCGCGGTGGCCCACCCCACGATACGGCCGAGCGGTTTCCATCCGCGTTCTTTCGCGATTTTTGAGTGCGTGACGACAACCGCAGCCGCACCGTCAACGATACCGCTGGCGTTTCCCGCGGTCACAATCCCTTCCTTGCGAAAAGCCGGCGGAAGCGCCTGCAGAATCGCCATGGTTGTTTCGGGACGTCGATGATCATCTTCGGTTACCACAACGGTTTTCTTGCCTTTCTTCACTTCCACCGGAACGATTTCATCTTTCATCCGACCGTCGCGCACGGCGGCTTCCGCAGCTTGCTGGCTGCGCAACGCATATTCATCCGAGGCTTCGCGGGTGATTCCCTGCTCTGCCGCGAGATTTTCCGCCGTGTCGGACATGCTGAAGCCGCAGTACGTGTCGTAGAGACCGGATACCAACGAGTCTTCAAGTTTGCCTTCGCCCAGCCGAAAACCGGCGCGAGCGCCGCGAATCACATGCGGGCACTGCGACATATTTTCCATGCCGCCGGCAAGGATCAGTTTCGACTCACCCAGCAAGACGCGTTGCGCCGCCTGCGTGATTGACTCCATTCCCGAGCCGCACAAACGATTCACGGTGACGGCAGGCGCCTCAATCGGGAGTCCGGCTTTCAATCCGACATGCCGCGCGCCGTAGAGAGCATCCGAACTGGTTTGCATGACGTTGCCAAAAATCACGTGGTCGAATTCCGCGGGATCAGTGCCAGCACGCTTGACAGCTTCGCGGCCGGCGGCGGCGCCTAACTCGATGGCGCTGGTATTGTCGAACGAACCCATGTAGCGCGTCATCGGTGTGCGCGCGCCCTGCAAAATCACGGCGTCAGTTATAAACATTTCACCTCATTCCTATGGAGTTGCAAGGGATACGAGCGTGTTGCCGCCCCGCTGGCGCGCTTCGTCCAGGCCAGCTTCGGCGCGATTGATCCACTCGGTGACGCGGTCTTCCGATTCGTCGCCAGGACGAGAAGACGATTCGGCGACGACCGCGCTGATAGTGAGATCCGCTTCGCCCCAGGAAGGCCGCGCCGTGGCGGCGACTTGCCTGAGCTTTTCGGCCAGGGTCTGAGCGCTGTCAAGCGAAGTATCCGGCAAAATGAAAACGAGAGACCACGCCGTATATTTCACGGCGACGTCGGTCTGACGAACGGCGGAGGAAAGCGTTCGCGCGAGTTGTTCGATGTAGTGCTCGACAGAGGCGTCGCCATGCTGGCGAAGCAATTCGCCACCGCGATCAACGTAGATAATCACCAGCGAAACTGACCTATTTTGCGCCCGAGCGCGGTTGGATTCCGCCAACAGGCAATCGATATACGAGCCACGGTTCAGCAATCCAGTTCTTTCATCGGCAACAGCAAGCGAACGGACGAGTGATCGTAATCGAGTGTGATTCACGGACAGTACCAGTTGGTCACCCACAGCTTGAAGGAAAAAACTCTCGTTCGGTTTCCATTTGCGCGCGTTCGCATCCCCTACCAGCAGGGCTCCGGACGGAGCTTGTGTTTCCTTATCCGTAAGCAAAACGCCCAATGCAGACTCGAGCCCTAATTCGCGAAGCGCGGGAGTGCTGGAAGCCTGGAGTTCAACTCCGCCTAGAGAATCCGGCGATACCTTCGACAGCAGTCCAACGATGCTGACAATGCGGGAAGCGCCAAGCTGTGGGAGGCCCGTGGCGGAATATTCGGCCGTAGCTTGCGGTCCTTCACCCGGAATGCCCACGGCCACCAGACAGCGCGAGATGTGAAGGTGCTTTCCGATTTCGGAAGACGTGGTGGATAAAACTTCTTGTGGCGTCGGTTGCCGGTACATCAGCCGGTTTATCTCGGCGATGGCAGCCAGATCTCGATGAGTTTCTGCGGCTGTGGGCGCAACAACCGAAGCGCTGCTGAACGACTCTACAGGCGGCGCTGCGACCGGCAGCGCGACGGGAGTGGGCTTGACTGGGCCTTTTCGCGAAGCGCCTTTGGGCCACCAATTCGCGCGCTCGTAAAGGGCGCGCAAGCGCTCATTCTTGTCTTCTTCCCCGGGAAAGAGCTCCGCAATACGCTCAAGCCGCTCGACAGCCTTCATCTGCAGAGAATATTGCAGGAAAATCTCCACTTGCACGACGAGATCTTCCAGCGCCTGCTGGGCTCGAATTTCCTCAGGCACAGACCCCGATTCCTCGGAGGGATCTCTTCCGGCTCCGGTGAACCCATCGGTCCGCGTGGAAATGGTGGCGGCTTTTGCTGCGCGCGCAAGAATGTTTTGCAGGAATGCGGGATCGACCTTGCCTTCCAGTTTCGCGATGCGCTCCTGATTGCGGTAATCGTAAGGATCGATATCGACGAGACGGTCCAGCGCTTCACAAGCTTCTTTCATCTGGCCGGCCGCGAGATACAAATCGAAGAGGCGAACGAGGGCGTCAAAATATTTTGTTTCGCGGTTCAGCTCCTCGTAAAGGCGCGCGACAACTTCCGACAATGCAACGGATGAAGGGTATTGCATGGCCAGCCGGTCCATCTGTTCCGAAAGCTCGACTTCTTTGCGCTTGGCGCGCATCCATTCCTTGGTTTGCATCAGCAGCAACGCCGCTTTTGTATCCTGTCCGGTGTGGAGGTAGCCTCCGGCAACTTCAAAAAGTTTGGCGAAGCTATCGGGTTTCTGTTTGTAATAGGCCTCGAATATATCTTTTGCGCGATCCAGTCTTCCGGTGCGAAGAAGCGCTTCGCCGTAAAGCGCCTGGAAGTTCGTGTCGTTAGTGGTGGAAGAGATCGGATCGAGAAGCATCACGGAGCCCTCCGCATCACCCTTTCGCAACTTGGCTTCGGCAAAAAGGAGCGTGCCGCTGCGGTCGTGCGGCGAAAGCTGGTGAGCGCGGCCGAAATACTCGAGCGCGGCGTCGAGGGCGCCGGCCGCTTGTATGAGTTGGCCAGCTCGAAGATAACTTCGCGAAGCCATATCCGAATGCTTCAATCGCTCAGCCTGTTCGCCAAGAACCGCATGCCGAGCCGGATTCTCAGGGTCGAGCACAGCCATGCTTTCGTAACAAGCCAGTGCTTCGATCCCTTGTCCGTGCTGCTGAAAGAGGTCGGCGGCCAGCCCAAATTGTTCGATGGCTTCCGAAGGACGATTTTGCTTTTGAAGCAAGGTGCCATAACGCATCAGGCGGTCGGCAGGTTGAGGATAGGAGCGAAGAAACCGGATAAAAACAGCCGACGCTTTGGCGCCGTCGCCCGACTCCAACAAGCGATCGAACTGAATGCCGTAATATTGCGCGGCGACGGACGGCTCGTTGAGGCGAGTATAAATATCGGCTAAAGCTTGTAGAGCTTCCTGATGAGCGGGGGCTTCTTCAAGAACCGCTTGGTACTCAGTCACGGCCTCGCGGAGCTTATTCTTTTCGAGGTTGCGTCGAGCCCGATCGAGATGTTTGTTTAGATCCTGAGCCATGGAATTCCGCGCGTATTTCGGTTTTCACGGGCTTGCTGGGGAAGTCCGCTAATTATTTCGGTTTCAAATTCGCCACGAACGCCGATTGTGCGCGTAGTAGAACTACCACTATATAACGGACGACTGTCCCGCCCCAAAATCAAATCCGGAAAGGCGTGCAAAGAAGAACGGTTTGTTTAGGCTTTTCGGAGAGATTTCGGAGGCTAGCTCGGACATCGTGCAGAGCCACGAGTGCCGCTGGGAAGATGAGTTACGGTTTCCCGCATGGACTTCAGCGACATTCCGCCGCGCAAAAGCGCCGCAAACCCAAGGAAGATGAACGGAACCGTTAGCGCCAGAAAGGCAAAGATCGAGAATCCGGTGGCCGTTGTCTTCTCGACATTAAAAACGCTCAGCCCCAGCACGCAAAAAAATTGGTAAGCGCCGATGTTCGCGGGAGCGTTCGGCAATGAGACGCCCAGATTAATGATCAGCAGCACAACGATCGCGGCAAGGAATGGCAGCTTTAAACCATAAGACAGCATCATGGCCCACAACCCCATCACCTGGCACAACGGCATGAACAAAGATGCCAGGACCGCAGCATAAAAGCTGGGCGCGGTGCCCATTGCGTGTAGGCCGATAAGGGCGCGCATCATTTTCCCGGGCAGGCGGTGTGGTCCCGTTCCAAGGCCAGGATCTTTGCCTAGCTTCACCTCAAGGTAAAAAATCATCACCACAATAATGGCAAGCAAAACAAGGGTCACAACGCCGAGTGTATCCGCCACACGCTCGAACCGGCGAGGTAAAGGCACGAGGAGCGAAACGACCGCGAGTGAAGCAGTTGCGATTACAAGATCGATGAGGCGCTCCACACCCACCGAACCGAGCACGCGGCCAATGGTGATGTCTTCGGAATCAGAAATGAGGTAGCAACGAAGCAGTTCGCCCGGGCGCAATGGAAAGACCAGGTTCGCGAAGAGTCCGGAATAGACTGCGCGTACTGCGCGCGTTATCGGGACTTTTTTGAATGGAGTAAGCAAAAACTTCCAGCGAAGCGCCTGGACGCCGTAACTCAAGATGTCGAAGCCCATGCCAACCAGGACCCATTTCCAGTTTACATTCGAGAGCTCTTTTAAGGCCTGGACGATATGGAAGTCGTGCAGCACCCATATGAGGCATCCAATCGACAGGCTATATCCCAGAATTAACGGGACTTTGGACCTCTCGGGCTCAGCGGTCTGGAACAGGGTGATCAATTCGAGGGTCCCGATACCTTTGGCGGAATTGTTTCCATCATGCGAATTTTAGCTGCGTTTCGATCAATCCTTAGTTCCGCTCTATCGACGTCGTGAATTCGTAGCGAGTTCAAGTTTAAGCGCAGACCCAAATCGCGATTCAACTATTGGTACAAATTCGCCTCTGTGAACTTTGTAGCTCGCTACTCCTCAAGCGGCGACGGGCGAAGGGAACCCGAAACTCGGTACAGCCTACGATAATGGCCTCCGCGAGGCAATCCGCGAGTTCTAGCTGTTTTCCCCGGGCTAACACCCTTTTCCATAGATGTTCGTTCACGGGTGACGAGTTACGCCGTCTGCGCCAGTCATACACAGTTCACTGTATTGGTTCGCGGCGAAACCCTTGGCAGAATTGAACTTCTGGACCAAGGAATGCCGATGAGTACGACCAAAGTCCCTAGGATAGAAGGGGCGTCGTGTGCACCTGACGCGCCGTGGCGCGAGCACGACAACGACTCCCACGGTCATGTGGTGCAATTCTATTCAGAAGACCGATCGCTGGTTGAGACTCTGGGACGGTTTATTGGAGCAGCTCTGGGCGCCGGCGATGCTGCCATCGTCGTCGCTACCAAGGCTCATCGCGACGGTCTGGCTGAGCAACTGGAATCGCGCGGACTGAATGTTGCGAGCGCCATCGAAGAGGGTCGCTACATTTCTTTGGACGCTGCCGAGACCATGTCAGAGATTTTGGTGGACGGTTGGCCGGACGAATCGCGATTTGCCAGTCACATTGGCGGCGTGATTACGCGGGCCAGATCCGCAGCGGAAAGGGTTAGACAATCGCGAGCTTCACTGATTGTTGAACCACGAGTGGCCGTGTTCGGAGAAATGGTGGCCTTGCTGTGGGCAGACGGAAAGCATCCTTCCGCGATTCGACTCGAGCAGCTGTGGAACGATTTGGCGAAAACGCACTCTTTCTCTCTTCGTTGCGCCTACCCAATGGCTGGATTTCATCGCCAGGAGCACAGCGAGCCGTTTTTGAAAATTTGCGCGGAGCACTCGGCGGTTATCCCCGGCGAGAGTTATACGTCGCTGAAGAATGAAGCGGACCGGTTGCGCAATATCAGCCAGCTTCAGCAAAAGGCTCAGGCGCTGGACGCTGAAATAGCCGAGCGCAAAGTAGCGCAAGAGTCCCTTCATCAGCGGGAAATCGCTCTACAAGACGCGGTGCAACACGCCGCCATGGGAAAGCTTGCTGCCATCATCGCGCACGAGATCAATAATCCATTGGAGGTAATAGCGAACGTTTTTTTCCTGCTTCGAGATCATCCCTCGCTGGACGAAAATGCGCGCAGCCTGGCAATAACAGCTGAATCGGAAATTTCGCGCGTACGCCAGATCGCAAATCAAACGTTGTCGTTTTACCGCGAATCCGGCAAGCCTATCTCTGTTCCGCTAAACCATGTTCTTGACAGCGTCCTGGATATTTACGACCGCTCGTTGAAGCCGCAGGGTATTTCGCTTGAGAGAAAATATAAGGCTCATCGCGAAGTTCGGGCGTTCCCGGTGGAAATACGCCAAGTCTTTGTGAACCTGATTGGAAACGCCCTCCAAGCCATGCCGGAAGGAGGCGTCCTACGAATTGGAATACGCGACTCTTCCGAATTAGTGCAAGACTCGCGGCGCATGGGAGTACGTGTGAATATTACCGACACCGGCGTCGGCATTCCCGCAAAATATCGCGACAAGCTGTTCCAACCTTTCGTTACTACTAAAGCTGAAAAAGGCACGGGACTGGGGCTTTGGGTCAGCCGCGGCTTGGTACAGAAGTTAGGCGGCACAATTCGATTTCGGAGCGGCAAAATACGCGGCAAGACGATAACCTCGTTCTCAGTCTTCATTCCCACAAGCTCAGAGGAGCTTGATCCCGTTTCCTAATGTCTGCGATTCCCCACATCTCCGGCGGCTGTAATTGATGGGAGCGAACCGTGCCATCAAATCCGCTTCGATACTTTGCGTCGATGACGAGCCTAGGGCGCTCAGCGTTCGCCGGTTGCTGCTGGAGTCGGCGGGCTACCAGGTAGCCACTGCGTGCTCCGGCGAAGAAGGTATTCTACTTTTTAAATCTCAGCCATTTGACGCAGTCATCATGGACTACTGGTTGTTGGGAATGAACGGTATTGAGGCGGCCCGCGAGTTAAAGCGCATCAATCCTGCAACACCGATCATCGTTCTTTCAGCGCTCAGCGAATTGCCGGGGGAAAGCATCGGCGCCGCCGATCGCTGGTTTCTGAAAGGCGACGATCCCGCCTACCTGTTGAACGCCATTAAAACCATGCTGGAATCGCGCTCTTAATTCCGAAAAGCTCAGTTTGTAATCGCTCTTCAATTGGCGCCGCTCCCTCGTCGATGTCTGTTTCGGCCTTTCAGCGTCAAGCCGGCCGGTTCCCCGCTCACTCTTGGCGGTGGCCGGACTTGTAAATCTATGGCAGACTCGATAGTTTGAAGAACGCATTGGGCGCGCACAGACAACCGCGCTCTAAGCGGCTGCGTTCGGCGCAAAAAGAGCCATGGATCCCCAGTTCATCCGGAATTTCTGCATCATAGCGCACATCGACCACGGCAAATCCACGCTGGCCGACCGTCTGCTCGAGCTGACCGGCGCGCTCACCCAGCGCGAAATGACAGCGCAGGTCCTGGATTCCATGGACCTCGAACGCGAGCGTGGAATTACGATCAAAGCGAAAAGCATCCGCCTGCACTACACCGCGCGGGACGGCCACGAGTACCGGCTGAATTTGATCGACACGCCCGGCCACGTGGATTTTTCTTACGAAGTTTCGCGAGCGTTGTCCGCATGCGAAGGCGCTTTGCTGGTGGTGGACGCGAGCCAAGGCGTGGAGGCGCAAACCGTCGCCAATGCTTTTCTTGCCTCGCGCCACAACCTCGCCATCATTCCCGTCATCAACAAAATCGACTTGCCCGCCGCGCAGCCGGACTTCGCCAAGGAGCAAATTGAAAATGTTCTGGCGATTCCCGCCGACAATGCGCTGCTAATCAGCGCCAAGAGCGGCCAAGGGGTCGGCGACGTTCTCGAAGCCATCGTAAAACAAGTGCCTCCGCCCGTGGGTTCGTCGGACGCGCCGCTGCGGGCTTTGATTTTCGATTCGTGGTTCGACATTTACCGCGGGGCGGTGGTTCTGGTGCGGGTGATGGAGGGACGCATAGCGCCTCGCATGAAGATTCGCCTCTGCGCCAGCAGCGAAGTCTATGAAGTCGAGACGCTTGGCGCGCTTACTCCCAAACCTGTGGCGCTGGACGAGCTTGCCGCAGGCGACGTCGGGTTCGTCGTCGCGAACATCAAGCGCGTGGCCGATGCACGCATGGGCGATACCGTCGTAGAAGCGGATCGCCCCGCGCTCCCTCTTCCCGGATTTGAGGCTATCAAGCCGATGGTCTTCGCAGGTCTGTTTCCTGTAAACGCGAGCGATTACGAATTGCTGCGCGATGCGCTGGGGAAATTGCAGCTCAACGACGCTGCGTTTTTCTACGAACCGGAAAATTCGGTCGCGCTTGGGTTCGGTTTCCGCTGCGGTTTCCTGGGGCTGTTGCACATGGAGATTGTGCAGGAGCGTCTCGAACGGGAGTTCGGCATCGACTTGATCACCACCGCGCCGAGCGTGGAATTCCGCATCACGACGACGGCCGGCGACGTGATGGAAGTGGATAACCCCTCGAAATTTCCTCCGCCTTCTTCGATCCAGAAAATCGAAGAACCGATTTTGACGGCGATGATCATCACTTCCGAAGAATCTGTCGGCGGTGTGCTTTCGCTCTGCGAAGAAAAGCGGGGCGTACAGAAAAAATTCGAGTATCTGTCGCCGACGCGTATCATGCTTACTTACGAGATGCCGTTGAACGAAATCGTGCTGGATTTCTACGACCGGCTGAAGAGCGTTTCGCGAGGTTACGCTTCGCTCGACTATCACCTGTCCGGGTACCGCGAGTCCGACCTCGTGAAACTCGACGTGCTGGTGGGAGGCGAACCTGTTGATGCATTGACGATCATTTGCCATCGCGATCTGTCTTACGACCGCGGACGCGACCTCGTCTCGCGCCTGCGTAAACTCATTCCGCGCCAGATGTTTGAGATCGCCATCCAAGCCGCGATCGGCAGCCGCATCATCGCACGCGAATCCATCAGCGCGATTCGCAAGAACGTGATTGCCAAGTGCTACGGCGGTGACATCTCGCGCAAACGCAAGCTCCTCGAAAAACAAAAAGAGGGAAAGAAGCGCATGAAACGCGTGGGCCGCGTGGACATTCCGCAGGAAGCTTTCCTGGCCGTGCTGAAAGTCAGCAGCTCTTCCGACGAAGAATAGTTACGAACGGAAGCAAACAATCGAAATGTCAGGCTGGGTGTTTACGCGGAGCTTCTGTACGCTGACTTGAGCTTGCCGCGATTACGATTCCGCTACTTTTTTCTTGTGTACCGTGGCGCCGAGCTCTCCACGAGCTATGCGCACCGAGATATCGTCGCCTAGGGAGACTTGGTCAGGTGAGCGCAACACTTTTCCAGAGGCGTCGTAAGCGATGGCGTAACCGCGTTCGAGGAGCTGGAACGGGCTGCGCTCTTCGAGCTGCAAGGCTGCGGCTTCGAGCCGGCGGCGCTTCGTCACCAGCGCCCGAACCAAGCGTGCTTGCAGTTCCGTGGAGCGTTGATCAAGCTTGCGGCGCAAGCGACCCACGCGAGCGCGCAGATCGAGGGCGGCGAACTGCACGTGGGCAGCGGAGAAGCGGCGACGTTTGCGCATGACCACCCGGTTCAGAGCGGCTTCCAGCGCGTTTCGTTCGCGTTCGATGCGGCGGCGAAGCACGTGTCCGCGACTTCGAAGATCGAAGGAAGCGATGCGGGTGTTCCCTTGGGCAAGGCGCTGGCGCGACATCACGAGCTTTTCCCGCAAACCGGCGGCGAGAGATAACGACAGTTCGTCGACTAGCTGCCGGCGGCGGCGCACTAAAGATTCGAGCTGACGGAAGGCCCGATGGGTTTGCAAATCGCGAGCGCGATGCCGCCATTGCGAAAGCCGGTAGCGCATTTGCTGCACGAGATGCCGATAACGCTCGGCAAGATGATCCTCGAATTCCTGGCGCGAGCGAACCACAATCTCAGCGGCGGCAGAGGGCGTGGGAGCTCTGACGTCAGAAACAAAATCCGCAATGGTGAAATCGCTCTCGTGGCCGACGCCGGTGATCACCGCGATTTCCGAAGCTACAATCGCGCGCACGACAATTTCCTCATTGAAAGCCCATAAGTCTTCGAGTGAGCCACCGCCTCGCGCGAGAATAATCACTTCCACAGACTTCTCACGGTTGAAATGCCGCAGGGCCTCCACAATTTCTCGCGCCGCGACGTCGCCCTGCACTTGCACAGGATAGAGGAGTACGTGCGCGTTTGAGAAGCGCCGCTTCAGGACGCGCAAAATATCGAGAATGGCTGCGCCAGAAGGAGAGGTGATGACGCCAATGCATCGCGGCAGAACGGGCAGCGGCTTTTTTCGGTCTTCCCTGAACAGGCCTTCGTCGGAAAGACGCTTCTTCAATTGCTCAAAAGCGATTTGCAGCGCGCCGGCGCCCACGGGCTCGATGTGGCTGACGTAAATCTGATACTCACCGCGCGGTTCATAAACACTCAGCGAGCCGCGCACGGTGACGTGTAATCCGTCTTCGGGACGAAATTTCAGCCCACGCACCTGATCGCGAAAACAGACGCAGCGGATTTGGGATTGCGAGTCCTTCAGCGTGAAATATAGATGCCCTGATTGCGCCGGGCGATAGTTGGACACTTCGCCTTCGAGCCAAATGTCCGGCAGCGTTGTTTCCAGCAGTTCGCATATGCGCGCGTTCAGCTCGCTGACTTTCCATACGCGCCGCTCGGGCATCAGGTTGAAGAGGCTCGCTTGGCTCATGTGATTAGCGCCGGAAAAAATTAACGATCCACATCAATAGCGTCAAGACGACGCTGACAACGATGCAAGTCACAATTGGAAAATAAAAGCTGCTGTTGCGTCCTTGTAGGACGATATCTCCCGGAAGGCGACCAAGCCGAAACGGCAATTTGAGGCCGAACATCAACAGCGCACCCACGCCGACAAGGACGATGCCAATCACGAAGAGAAATTTTCCGAATTCGCGGGCTGATTCCATCGGCGCTATTCTACCCGACTGTCAGCGTGAAAGCTTTCAGAAGGGGCGCAGTATAAGTCAGGATGCCGAGCTTGTTTCGGGGCACGCGAATGACTCTATAACGGTTGACATGGGTTCGAGACAGCGTATGTTAGCGGAAGAACTCAACCCCCCGCTTCAGGAGAATTTACATGAAGAAACTGTTACTTGTTGTCTGTGCGGCGATTTGCCTCGGACCGGCCGCATTTGCACAAACCCTGACACAAGCTGAACGCAACCGCGGCGTAAAATATCTCGAGCAGACACGCGATGCAGTCGTAGAAGCGACGAAAGGACTTTCGGAAGCGCAGTGGAAATTTAAAGCTGCTCCAGACAAATGGTCTGTGGCAGAAACGCTCGAACACATCGCACTCGGCGAAGACTACATGTTCGGCTACGTTACGGGCACGGTGATGAAGGCGCCCGCGGGCGCTCCCGACCGCGATATCGCGAAAATGGATGCGCTGGTCCTTCAAATGGTTCCGGACCGGAGCAACAAGCGGCAAGCGCCACCACCCCTGGTTCCCACTGGGCGCTGGACTCCAGCGGAGGCGCTGGATCATTTCCTAAAGAGCCGCGCGCGGACGATTGAATTCATGCAAACGACTCCGGATCTGCGCCAACATGTTGCCGACAGCCCGCTCGGACCGTTGGATGGTTACGAATGGCTGCTTTTTATCGGGGCGCACAGCGAACGTCACACGAAACAGATTCTGGAAGTGAAGGCATCGCCTGATTTTCCAAAGAACTGACGCAGCGATAAACAGGCGGCCCGAATCGACGGAGCCTTCAGACTGGAAGATTTGGCCTGCGCAGTATTTCTAGACCAACTCCGAGCCCGAAAAGAAGTAGTTGATCTCAAACGCCGCTGTCTCTGCAGCGTCGGAACCGTGCGTGCAGTTGCACTGAATACTGGCGCCGAGTTCTTTTCGGATGGTACCGGCAGCCGCTTTTGACGGATCCGTCGCGCCCATGGTGTCGCGCCATCTCGCGATTGCGTTTTCCGCTTCGAGGACCATCACCACCGCTTTGCTGGTACTCATGAACTCCGTGAGTTCCTCGAAAAACGGACGCTCGCGGTGGACGGTGTAGAATCCTTCGGCTTCCCTTTTTGTAAGGCGTCGCGTCTTGATCACGATGATGCGGAATTTCGCAGCGTGGATTCGGCTCAGTATTTCGCCCGTAAGGCCACGGCCTACTGCGTCGGGCTTGATAATTGCAAGTGTTCGTTCTATCGCCATTAAATTTCTCCAGTCACTTAGAGATGTGGATTCGGTTGTAGCTAACTTCTCTTCTTCTTCTTTGATTTCGCTTTTACTGTGGATTTCTTGCTTGGCTGAGCCTTCGTCTTCGACTTTCTTTTTCCGCTCGTTTTTCCCAGCGCTGCGGCCAGCGTGTGCCCGATTTCCGCGGGACTCTGCACCGTGTGAATTCCCGCAGCCCGCATCGCCTTATATTTGTCCGCAGCAGTTCCCTGCCCGCCACTGATGATTGCGCCGGCGTGACCCATGCGACGCCCGGGAGGCGCTGTCTGGCCAGCAATAAAGCCGACCACCGGCTTCTGTACGTGTTTCTTAATGTATTCCGCGGCGACTTCTTCGGCGTTACCACCGATTTCTCCGATCAACACGATGGCGTGAGTATCGGGATCTTCATTGAACATGCGCACAGCATCCAGAAAGCTGGTGCCGATGATCGGATCTCCTCCGATACCGATGCACGTGGATTGACCGATGCCAAGTTTCGTGAGTTGATCCACCGCTTCGTAAGTCAGCGTGCCGCTACGGCTGACCAGGCCGACGTAACCTTGCTTGTGGATCGAACCGGGCATGATTCCGATTTTGCATTTTCCCGGAGAAATGATCCCCGGGCAGTTGGGACCAATTAGCCGCGTTTTCGAATTCTTCAACGCTGCAGCAACGCGGACCATATCAAGAGTCGGAATTCCTTCCGTTATACAGATGACGAGTGGAAGCCCAGCGTCCGCGGCTTCGAGAATGGCATCAGCAGCGAACGGCGGCGGAACAAAAATCACAGAAGCGTCCGCACGTGTAGCCTTCACTGCTTCGGCGACAGTGTTAAATACAGGGATGCCAAGATGCTTCGTGCCGCCCTTGCCAGGCGTGACGCCGCCCACAACCTTCGTTCCATAGTCGACCATTTGCTGCGCGTGAAAACTGCCTTCGCGGCCGGTGAGGCCTTGCACCAACACGCGCGTATTCTTGCCCACGAGGACGCTCATCGCGCGCCTCCAGCAAGCTTCACGACTTTTTCGGCGCCATCTTTCATGCCGGCGGCGATGGTGAAATTCAGCCCGGAGTTGCGCAAGATTTCCTGGCCTTGCTTGACGTTGGTTCCTTCCATTCGCACCACGACCGGAATCTTAAACCGCAACTCTTGCGCCGCGTTCACAACTCCGCTGGCAAGCACATCGCAACGCAGGATGCCTCCAAAAATATTCACGAAGACGGCCTTGACGTTGGGATCGCTCAGCAGAATGCGGAAAGCGTTTTTCACCTGGTCTTCCGACGCTCCGCCGCCGACGTCGAGAAAATTAGCCGGGCTTCCGCCGCTCAGCTTGATGATGTCCATGGTGGCCATAGCCAAGCCTGCGCCGTTGACCATGCAGCCCACGGTGCCGTCGAGCTTGATGTAGTTGAGTTTGAATTTCGAAGCTTCCACTTCGAGCGGCGTCTCTTCGTCAAGATCGCGCAACTCCTTGAACTCGGGGTGGCGATACAGCGCGTTGTCGTCGAAAATAACTTTCGCGTCCAAAGCAACCAGGCGGCCGTCTCCCGTGACAACGCAGGGATTGATCTCAATCATGGATGCATCGGTTTCGACAAACGCGCGATAAAGCGATTGGAAAAAGGGGACGGCTGCGTTTACAACTTCAGGGGCGAGCCCCAGTCCAAACGCAATCTTGCGCGCCTGGAAGGCCTGAAAACCGCTGGCGGGGTCAATCGTCTCGCGCAGAATCGCTTCCGGATGGTCCTTGGCTACCTCCTCAATTTCCATTCCGCCCGAGGCGCTCGCCATGAAAATCGGCATGCCGCTAGCGCGGTCGACGAGAACGCTGACGTATAGTTCACGCTTGATGTCGAGTCCTTCTTCTATCAAAAGCCGGTGGACGATGCGGCCCTCTTCACCCGTCTGCGGAGTGACGAGTTTCATTCCAAGTATGTGCTCGGCATTCGAGTAAGCTTCGTCGGCGGACTTTGCGAGTTTCACGCCGCCGCCCTTGCCGCGGCCACCAGCGTGAATTTGGGCCTTAACGACGACAACAGAAGTACCGAGCCGCTGTGCCGCAGCGCGAGCTTCATCCTTCTTGGTAACCATCTCGCCGCGCGGCACTGGTACGCCAAACTTCGCGAGGATGGCCTTGGCCTGGTATTCATGAATCTTCATCGCCCATCCATTAGTGCTAGAATTTAACTGGAATCGAAACAAAGAAGTTTACCTACAAGTGCAATTACGAGCAAGGGAAGCGGTTTGCGTGGCATTTGAAGTTAGGTGGTCTGCACTTCGCTGTCGTCGCTGCAGAAGCAGAATCCGGTTGAAGACTTGTCGCTGGTAACCCTGAGATGATCCACGAAGTCTTGAAGAAAATTTGTGCGGGAATAGATCTTTCGCGCGCGGAAGCGGATGGCGCGATGGAGCAAATTCTGTCCGGGCAAGCGACGGAAACGCAGATATTAGAGTTGCTCTCAGCGCTTCAAATCAAAGGTGAAACTGTAGAGGAGCTTGTGGGTTTCGCCACCGCGATGCGGCGTCACGCGATCAAGATTTTTCCGGCCGGCTATGCCCGCGCCGACGAGCCGCTCGTCGACACCTGCGGGACTGGAGGGGACGCCAAGGGCACGTTTAATGTTTCGACGGCTACTGCGTTTGTTGTAGCGGGTGCGGGCGTCCGCGTAGCTAAGCATGGAAATCGATCGATTAGTTCGAAGTGTGGGTCCGCGGATGTGTTGGAAGCTCTTGGCGTGAGGATCGATCTCGATCCGAAGCGTGTGGCGCAGTCGATCGATAGAATTGGAATTGGGTTTCTGTTCGCACCGGCGATGCATGCAGCTACACGCCATGCAATGACCGCACGCCGCAAACTCCGTGGGCGTACAGTCTTCAACCTTTTGGGGCCGCTCACGAATCCCGCTGGAGCCTCGGCACAAGTTGCCGGCGTGTATGACGCCAGCTTCACGGAACTGATGGCCCGGGCATTGGGTGAGTTGGGAGTGAAACGCGCATTTGTGGTGCACGGCGCGGATGGCTTGGACGAAATTTCGATTGGCGGCGAAACGAATGTCGCGGAACTGCGTGATGGAATCGTCCGAAGTTACACAATTGTCCCGGAGGATTTTGGATTGCGGCGCGCTCCATTGGAATCGATTCTAGGCGGTGACGCGAAACACAACGCCTTGATCATTCACAAAGTGCTGGGCCGCTCACTGATGCGCCACGAGCATGGGCCGCACCGCGATATCGTCTGCGCGAATGCCGCTGCTGCACTTGTGGCGGCAGGTCGAGCCACGGATTGGCTTGACGGCGTGCGAATCGCGATGGAATCGATTGATTCGGGAGCTGCTCGCAAGCGGTTGGACGCGCTGGTTGCTTTTACGCAGAGCGAAAGAGGAAATGCTCACAGTGCGATGTGAAGTCCTATGAGACAAGTTTAATCGTGAAATCTGCCGTTTGATGGATCTGCGGAAGTTGCAGAATCGAGGTCGAGATTAATCCCGGCGGCGTTATCGCTGGAGGGCGGGTAGCAATTTCCATCGCGGTTGTAATTCGCCGGGCAACTCCGCGCGAAATCTTTACGGCGGGGCGATTGAGCAAATTGCCAGACATCGGCGAATTCGACGCCGCTCGCGGACGGAGGCTGAGGAAATTTCGCACTCAGGCATCCTGGAGACGGCGGGCAGACATCGTTGTAGACGAAGTAAGCAATCTTGCGGTTGCCTGCATGACTCTGAATGTCATTTGCCGTGGTTATGAATTGGTTGTGGCCTTCTTTCGCCGGGATTCCCGAACAATAGACGCCAGCGCGAAAACCTGCAGAAATTATGCCGTCAACCCAAGCAAGCACATATTCTTGCTGCTTGGGCAGCAGGCGCCCTCCTTCTTCCTGATCGAGAAAAATTGTCGTTCCACGCGAGAAGCCTTCGCGCTTTGCGGTTCCGACTGCATTTCGCGCGTCCGCTGCCGCCAGGGCCGCCGGATCGGCGGCGCCCTTGAACTCAGCCGATACCCGTCCATCGAACAGCACGAGGAATCCGAAACCGCTATCGCGAAGTATTGCACGCTTGCCGGCCCAACTGTTCGACCGGGCGCCCGGTGGTGCGTTCAACCAATAGCCCGCAAAAGAGAAAGTTTCTTTGAGCGCCGGCAAGGAAGAATCGCCGGGATACTCATTTCGATCGAAGCCAAGGTAAGAGGAATTTGGACTCTGTGCAGACGGCTGGAGAGAAGATTCTTCACGTGCTGGAAAGCGTGCGACGGCGAGAACTAAACAGCAGGAAAAGATTGTAATGGTCCGGGCCGCGTTCTTGCCTATGCCAGGCATGTTGCCCTCAGTTTCAAATGTCCAGAAAGTTTTCGAGTAGGCGAAATCCCGCGCTGGTGAGGATGGATTCCGGGTGAAATTGCACGCCTTCCACTCGAAATTTGCGGTGACGCAAACCCATGATCGTGCCATCGCTTGTCTCCGCGGATATTTCCAAAGTGCTCGGCAGTGATTTGCGCTCCACGATCAGTGAATGGTATCGCGTGGCAACGAATTGCTGCGGCAGATCCCGGAAAATAGTTTTGCCATCGTGCTGAATTTCGCTAGTTTTGCCGTGCATGATTTTTTGCGCGCGAATTACGCGGCCGCCGAACGCTGCCCCGATGGATTGATGTCCCAAACAAACGCCGAGTATCGGAATTTTGCCCGCGAAACGCTGGATTAGCGGCACGCTGATTCCAGCTTCGTTAGGCGTACAGGGGCCGGGAGAAATCACGATGCGTTCCGGCCGCAAAATCTGAATCTCGTCCAGGGTCACCTGGTCGTTGCGACGAATTTCGAGTTGTTGACCCATCTGGCCGAGATACTGCGCCAGGTTGTAGGTAAATGAGTCGTAGTTGTCGAGAAGCAGAATCATTTTTGCTCAGAGAGTAGGTTGTTTCCGGCATGCGCACGGCAAAATACCGGAACTTTTATAAGATTCACGAAATTCGATCTGTACCTCCTGATTTGTGCGCAATCTCGAGCGCGGCCATTACCGCGCGTGCTTTATTTATCGTTTCCTGATATTCGCGATCAGCAACTGAATCAGCCACCACGCCACCGCCGGCTTGAATATAAGCGCGTCCGCTTTTCGCAACCAGCGTCCGAAGCGCGATGCACGAATCCAGATTGCCGGAAAAATCGAGATATAGAATCGCGCCACCGTAGAGTCCGCGGCGAGTCGGCTCCAGTTCGTCAATAATTTCCATAGCGCGGATTTTAGGCGCGCCCGAGAGCGTTCCGGCTGGAAAACAAGCCATCAGCGCTTCGAAGCAATCTACGCCCTCCCGAAGAAGTCCACGCAGGCTCGACACGAGATGCATCACGTGAGAGTAGCGCTCTACGAACATAAGGCGCTCGACAGTTACCGAGCCATATTCGCACACACGGCCGAGGTCATTGCGCCCGAGATCCACGAGCATAATATGCTCAGCGCGCTCTTTCGGATCGGCAAGCAGCTTTGACTCCTGCTCGCGGTCCTCAACCTCGTTGCGCCCGCGCGGCAGCGTCCCTGCAATCGGACGATAAGAAATTTCGCGCCCCTGTACCTTCACCAGCATTTCCGGCGAACTGCCGACAACCGCAACGCCGTTCAAATTCAAGAAATAAAGATACGGTGATGGATTCACCACGCGCAAGGCTCGGTAGATTTCGAATGGGTCGGCATTCGTTTTCGCAGAAAAACGCTGACTGGGAACAACCTGAAAAATGTCACCGGCGCGAATATAAGATTTTGCTTTGCCCACGGCGGAGAGATATCCGGACTTGGTGAAGTTAGATTGGATGCGAAGCGGACCGCGCGGCGACGCGTTACGCTGGCGCGGCAGCGGAGACGCCAGCGTGCGTCGAACCTTTCCGATTTCGCGTATGGCCGCGTCATATTTTGTACGAAGCGTCCCCTCGCCTTCGGTGAACACGTTCCGAACGATCCATATGCGATGTCTCACATGATCGAATGCAACGAGGCCGAGGTAAAACATCATTACGCAATCGTCGAGACCGAGGTCATCACGGCCGCTCGCCGGGATCCGTTCCATAAGGCGAACCATATCGTAAGCAAAATAGCCGATCGCGCCGCCGATTAGCGGGGGCAACCCATCTACGCGCACCGGTTTATATCGCGCGACCAGCCGTCGCAAGTGGTCAATGGGATCAGCTTCAAAATTAGTTTGCTTGCGAACGGTTTCGAGCGAACAGGCGCCCCCCCGCGATCGAAAAACTTCTTCGGGATTCGCTCCGGTGAAGGTGTAACGCGCTAAGGTTTCGCCGCCTTCAACGCTTTCGAGCAGAAAGGAATATTTCGCATTATGCGCCAGGCGGAGGTGGGCGCCCACAGGTGTCAGGAGGTCCGCAGTGAACGACTCGTAAACCGGGACAAGATTTCCCTGCTGTGCCAGTTTACGAAACGTCTTGAAGTCAGGTTGGATCATGCGTGGACTCGCAAATTTGCTTCGCCTTCGGCGCTGATAGCGGCGACAACAGCGCGGCGCATAGCCGCGGCCGGCGCACGCTCCCCAGTCCATATTTCCCACTGCGCGGCGCCCTGTGCAAGGAACATTTCGAGTCCCGTTACGGTTTCGATGCCGCGCCGCGCAGCAAGTTGCAAGAGCTTTGTTTCAACTGGTCGGTAAATGAGATCGAAAACAAGGCGGCAATTCAATTCATCCGACGTCAGAGGCGAGCGATCTACTGCTGGAAACATGCCGACCGGCGTCGCATTTACGATCGCATCGAAGTATTCCTTTTCCAAGCGCGTGCGTGCAACGGCTTCCCCTCCCACCGCTTTGGCGAGCGCTTGACCTTCCTGGGGCCGGCGCGCGCAGATGCAAACGGCCGCCCCGGACTGCGCAAGCGCAAACGCGACGGCGCGCGCAGCGCCACCTGCTCCCAGAATAAGCACGCGGCTCGCGGGGAGAGAGATGCGCTGCTGCAGCGCCCGAAGCACACCGATGTAGTCGGTATTGTAACCGTATAGCTTCCCACCACCCCGAACGACGACCGTGTTGACGGCGCCGATAGCCGCAGCCAGCGAGTCGCAGTCATGCAAATACTTCAGTATTTTCTGTTTGTAAGGCAACGTAACGCTAAATCCACGCATGCCTAGCGGCTTGATGGCCGAGATGAAATCTTTCAAATCGTGGACCAAGAAAGGCAAATAGACCGCATCCATTTTCCGGGCGTGAAAAGCGGCGTTTTGTAATTGCGGCGAGAGCGAATGGGCGATCGGATCGCCAATTACTCCGTACACGCGGGTCTTGCGACTGATCCGGTCTGCTCTGTATAGACTTTTCAAAGCATCAAGCGACACTTGGCCGGGTGCCGTTGCCGTCTCAACCGGAGCGTAAGAAAGAGCGCTACCCTCGCGCAACGCGAGGCATCGCAGCGGCAGCACCACATCGCCCATAGGGATAGCGACAACATTGCGTCTGCCGCGAGCGAGACGCAACAGGCGCAGGGCGTCAGCGAGGGAGCTCGAATTTGCGGCGATTTTGATCGCATCCGGGCGCGCTTGCCAAAGCCTAGCCGCCACGCTCTCTAAGTTTGGCAATTTGCGGCCAAAAAAGTGCGCCGACGCCAGGCGGTGGCCGTCGCCTAGTAGAACGTCGAGCAATTCGGGCGGGCATTTGGAGGCCGTCTCAATTTCAAGGTCGTACCAGGTGCAGCCGGCCCGAAGTGCCTCGGCAAGAACAAGCAGCTGGATTGCGATCGTTCCGCGAAAGCGTCCGCCAGCTTCGAGACGCCGACATGTGGCGATCAAGGTAGCACTCGGGCGACGTCTAATCGCGAGGTCGCGAAGGAAAGTATCGATTTCTTTCTCGGTCACAAGCCAGTCGAGGCGCAATTCCACCGTCCGAGTCTGGGTCAACGCCCGCTCAAGTTGCTTCCACATTGAACGGGATCGCTCGGCTGCGACAACTGCACAAATTTTATCTTTGCTAATCATTACCGTGACGTCCCGCAGATGTTAGTCTCAGCAGCGCTTACAATTGGATTTAGTCTACCCAGGCCACGAATTTATTCACGAAGCCCGCAGAGACCGCTCTGTTTGCCCCTAAAACCCAAACCTGCCCTAAAGGACAGGTGAGTTCAGGCTTCTAGCACGTGGTACACAATGTGTAAAGCACCGGCGACCATTGTATTGACGGGTTCTAGTACGTCTATTACAGTCGAGTCATTGGCATGGCTACGGGAGGCCCGCCTCGAGGGCCATTAGTTTAAAGGAGCAAGCATTATGCGTGGGAAACTTTTCTTTGCTGGTCTAATTTTGAGCCTGTCTGGAGTCGCCGCGTCCGCCCAAGATGTAACCGCGGTGCCTATCCGAAACGACTTATATTGCTCGGGTATCGTCTCCAGCGAAGCGATTCCGCGGGATACCTACGTGATAACGGGCGAAGGCTCGAACTACAAGATCACCTTCCAGGAAGGCGACTACGTTTACGTCAACCGAGGAGCGAACGAGGGCGTAAAAGTCGGCGACGAATTCTCCGCGATACGCCACACGGAAGACTTGGACCATACCGAATGGACTAAGTGGCAGTTCCTGATCCTGCGCAAGATGGGTACTTTGTGGGAAGATGAGGGACGGGTAAGAGTAGTAGTGGTCAATCCCCATACGTCGGTGGCGCAGGTGGAGAAATCCTGCAATTACCTACAACGCGGCGATACCCTGCTGCCTTTCGTCGAACGGCCCGCACCTCCGCTCAAGTCCGAAGATAAATTTGACCGGTTTGCTCCTCCGTCGGGTAAGGCAACGGCCATGATCATCACGGGCAAGGGCTACCTTTCGGAGCTCGGCTCAAATGATATTTTTTACGTCAATCTGGGCAGCGCGCAGGGCGTGAGAGTAGGCGACTACTTCCGCATTTTCCGTTACACCGGAACAGAGCACGAAGCTGCCTTTCAGACCAAGCGATTCGCGTTTAACGCGGATAACTGGAACGGAGTGTACGGCTACGGCAGCGTGCCGCCAAAATGGAAGTGGGATAACACACCGCGCGAAGTCATCGGTGAAGGAATCGTCGTACGGACGTCGCCCAATTCTTCTTCGGTGCTTCTGACCTTTGGACTGCGCGAAGCGTACGCCGGAGATTACATCGAAATCGAGTAACGGATTTCCACCGCTTTCCCGATTCTTTAGTGGGGTAGAGGAAAATCCGCCTCGCTGAAGACTTCTGCTTCGAAGGCCTGGACCCGCGTAGCCGGGTCCTTCCAGGCATCCCGCGCGAGATCAGCTTTGGCACAAGTTTCTTCAAGAAATTTCTCGGCGTTCCAGTGAAACTTTTCCGCCACCTGCGGTAAGAGGACTCCTCGCTTCCTTCCATAACTGACGATCAGGCCGTGCTTACCAGGTTGGATCTGATCTGGTTGCACATTCACAGGCGTGGAAAGAATGGAAAGTTCAATCTCAATCCCGGGCAATTCGGCAATGGAAACCGCTTCAAAGCGCGGATCCTCCAGCGCCGCTGACTTCGAACAGTGCGCGATGACCTCAGCCAGGGAGTCCCTCGACGGAAGCTGCCCGACGCAACCGCGCAGCCGTCCCCGGAAATGCAGAGTGACGAACGCGCCGCCAGGCTGCCGAAAGAACTCGTCGTTTGGGAGATCGTGGAGGGACTCTCGATTTCGAACGGCCGTTATGAGAGCGCGCCGTGCAAGCGCGAGAAGTAATTGCCTTTCGCGATTACCGAGTGAGGACATCCTGAGGCTTTTCGTCCTGCTTAACCAGTAATGCGCCGCGACGCCGCTGCTGCACGCGGAAATTGATCTGACTCCAAAACATCTGGAAGTAGTGCACCGCGGACGCTATCGCGCTCGCCACCACGAGCCACAGCAGAGTCATACCGAGAGGCTTTAAGGCCGGATGCTTCGCTGTCAGAATCACAGCGCAACCGGCGAGAACCTGCAGAATCATTTTTGTTTTTCCCAGCGCCGAAGCAGGAATAATCAACCCCTCGGATGAAGCGATATCGCGCAGGCCCATGACTACAAATTCGCGCCCGATGATTATCACCACCATCCACGCCGGAACCAGACCCATTTCCACCAACGAAATAAAAGCCGCGGAAATCAGGAGTTTGTCGGCGATGGGATCGAGGAGAATTCCGAGCGTGGTAATTTCACGGCGCTTGCGAGCTATGTAGCCATCCATCACATCAGTCGCAGCGGCAACCAGCAAAATCAGCACGCCCCAAACTTCAAAATGTATGGGAAACCCCTCAACGTCCCAATTCGGCTGGCGAGTTAACAGAACCACTACCAACAGAGGAACAAAAAAGATTCGGAGAGTTGTGAGACTGTTTGGCAGGTTCATATCGATGTCTGCAAGAACCTCGGCGACCGTTGGTATCGCCGTGCTCTCGATTCACTATAGTCCTGCAATAGAAGCGAGTCAACGGCGCTAATTTAGGCGTGTGACAGCCGGTCTTTTCTTCATGAATATAGGCCGTTTGTCGCATTACTGTGGAAATCCTTGTGGAAAAGGACGAGCCGGAATTTCCGAAAATTGCCGTGAAAGGAAGAGATTGAAAGCCAGCGACCGGAACCTTGTTTCCGTAACTAGCTGATAGGACATGGTTTATTATAAGAACAGAGTTGAACTTAGCCGAAAATACGGCTCAGTGTCCCTTCTGTTAGCGCTGATAGAATTTGCACAGGTTTGCAGCATTTTGTGGGCTAACGGTCACTAGTAATTGGATTTGCCTCTTGGATAATCCGTCGCAAACGGGTTGAGTTTCGTCGATGATTCCAGAAATGGCCACGAAGCATTTCGATGGTCTGCAGATGATAATCGTCCGAGTAGTTTGCGGGACTCGCAGCGCGTTATTTTTCGAGGGCAAGACCTTCAGCGGGACTTACAAAATCTTCGAGTCTCCGAGCGAGTGATTCCGGCAGATCCGCGTCGAGATCCATGTGCCCGTCCAAGACTTCAGAGCGGAGGACGCGGCCGCAGGCGTGGACGAGAGAGAGATGTCTGCCGTCAGCAATAGGGATTCGCAAGTGTAAACGGACGAGTGGATCGACCGGCATCACGGCGTCCACTCGCGCAAGGAGTTCGTCCAATCCCGCTTCGGTAAGCGCCGAGGTAAAAATCGCATTATCGCGGCGTTCGTTTGATTTTTTCAGCACGGCTAAATCTTCTTCCGGGATCCGGTCCGTCTTGTTGAAGACATTCAGGCGAGGACGATCTTGAACTCCCAGATCCGCGAGGACTTTCAAGACATCCGCGTCGTGTTCAGCGTGATGAGGATTCGAGATGTCCGAGACGTGAATGATTACAGCGGCCTCTTGCACTTCCTCGAGCGTGGCGCGGAAAGCTGCGATCAAGTCAGGCGGGAGATCGCGTAGAAATCCCACCGTGTCCGAGAGCAGAACTCGGCGGCGCGATGGCAATCGCACGGCACGGACGGTGGGGTCGAGAGTGGCAAACATTTTGGAAGAGGTAAGGACGTCGGCGTGCGTGAGCGCGTTGAATAACGTGGATTTCCCGGCGTTCGTGTATCCCACTAGAGCGATCATGCCCAGCGGAAGAGCCTGACGCGCCCGGCGCCGCGTGGTGCGCTGGCGCCGAACCATTTCGATGGATTCCTGAATTTTGCGGACGCGGTCTCGAATGCGCCGGCGGTCCGTCTCGAGTTTTTGTTCTCCAGGGCCGCGCGTTCCAATTCCACCGCCGAGCCTGGAAAGCTCTTCGCCTCGGCCTGTGAGGCGAGGCAGTAAATAATTCAATTGCGCAAGCTCGACTTGCAACTGCCCTTCTCGTGTGCGCGCGTGTGTAGCGAAAATGTCCAGAATCAGCTGCGTTCGATCTATTACGCGACGGCCAACTCCCTTTTCAAAATTGCGGAGTTGCCCGGGTGTGAGGTCGTGATCCACGATCACGAGAGGAACGTGGCGCATGTCGGCTTCGATGCGTATTTCTTCCAACTTCCCTCGACCCACCAGCGTGGCGGGGTCGAGCGCATCGCGAACTTGCAGCAGCGAGCCTTCGATCTTAGCTCCCGCGCTCTCTGCTAATTCCTGAAGCTCTTCAAGAGAATCGCGTCCGGCGGCGGTTGGATCGCCTGCGCGTCCGCGCGGAGCTTTCTTCAGGCCTACCCCAACGAGCAAGACTCGTTCTCGGTTATCTACGGGCTGCGATGTTCTCATTCGATAGCGCGATGCTGGACCGCGCGGAAGGTAGGAGGATTCTTTCTCATCCGGACCCATTATACGCCGTTTGAGCAACTCCGAGAAAAGCCCAGAAATTGTGTTAGTGACCGGAAGGGGCCGAAGCGGCCAGGATCAGATCGGACAGAACTTCACCTAGCTCGGGACCAGCAAGTTGAAATCCAGAGTCGCGCGTGACCTTATCCATCCATCCGAGATAAATGAGCAACGCAACTTCGGACCATCTTTCTGCGCTTGGAGGCGTGAAGCCTACGTCACGAAGAACGAGGACGATGTGCCCTCGACGCTTCTCCTCGATGGTCGCGATATGACTGGCAACGCGCTCGTCTCGACGCGCCCATGCGCGAAGTGAGACTTCCAAGCGAGCGCGAGCAAGGTCCGCACTTCGCTCAACGAAATGAGCCCAACGAGCAGCCGCGCCAGAATTAAGCTCACGCGCAGCTTGCAACCATCGCGTTTCTTCTTCTTCCCACTGAAGCAACATGCGGGAGAGCAAGTCTTCACGATCTTTAAAGTGCCAATAGAAGCTGCCTTTCGTTGCGCCAAGGTCGCGAGCCAAAATTTCGATGCGTACAGATTCAACGCCGTGCGCGGAGAGACGCGAGAAAGCAGCGCGGATCCAATCGTCAGGCTGGAGCGGAGACTCGCGAATTGGAGAAGGGGATGCCATACGGTCTCTTCTGTTCCCTGGACGATAGCGAACCTGGTCGCGACGGTCAAGCGCTGGTGCGGTCATCGATTGGGATATGGAGTCTGAAGTTCGGTGTTAGACGTGCGGCGTTCTAAGAACCGTTAAAGCTGCCGCGATGATCTCGGGATCGTCGCCAAAACCTGGAAGCCAGGTTATCGACGGTTCCTTGCGAAACCACGTAAGTTGGCGCTTGGCGAATTGACGAGTGGACTGTTGGATCTTTGCAATGGCGGCTTCCATCGTCAATTGACCACCGAGATGCGCGCGCAGTTCAGAATAGCCGATAAATTGGAAAGGTTTTGCGTCCGATGGAATACCGGAAGCTGTGAGCCGACGCACTTCTTCAAGCCATCCCTGACGGATCATCTCCTCCGTGCGCCCTTCGATTTCTGCATAGAGGGCAGCTCGCGGCGGCTCGAGCCCGATTTTTCTTACGTCGTAACCTTGCAAACCGCTGCGTCCTGATCGGTGAATCTCGGCTACGGGCTTCCCCGCGAGAATTCTCATTTCGAGAGCACGAATAACTTTTTGAGTATCGCGCGGGGCAATTCGCGCAGCATTTTCAGGATCCAAACGCGCGAGCACGCGGTGAAGATGATTCTCCCCGCGGAGTTGCGCTTTATCGCGCAAGCGCGCGCGCAATTCCTCGGAGCGTTCCGGGGCGTCCGCTAAACCTTCGAGTAACGCGCGCAGATAAAGGCCGGTGCCTGCCGTTAAAATTGGTAATTTCCCGCGCTGGCTGACGTCAGCGAGAACCGTCATAGCTTGGCGCCTATATTCGCCGGCAGTAAAGAGCTCTTCGGGTTCGACAAGGTCAACCAGGTGATGTGCGATGCCGTGTTGTTCGGCGAGAGGAACTTTAGCGGTGCCTATATTGAAATGGCGATAAACCTGGGTGGAATCGCAAACGAGAACTTCGCCGTCGAGTTCTGCGGCAAGCCGAATCGCGAGAGAGGACTTACCCGAAGCAGTTGGTCCTAGAATGACGACGAGGGGAGCGGGGACGCTCATCTAGAGAATTTCCAATAACGCCACAAAAGCCAGAGCAATACCACTGCAGCCAAAAGAAGCGTCCCGGAGACTTGCGTGCGATTGAGTTTCACGAAACTGTTACTGCTCGGAACCTGGTTGGATATTATAGAAAAAAGCGGCCCTTAATTCGATGAATGGACCTTTGAACTGCGAAGGCAAAGGTTCAAATGGAACCGACGAACGAATCGCGGCCAGCACCGCGCGGTCGAGCGCTTCTTTGCCCGAGGTTCGCTCCAGCACCGGCTCGGTCACGTGAATGCTGCCGTCGCGATCGATGTGAAATGTGATGACTACGATTCCTTTATCTCCCATGTAATAAGATTCAGGAAGAACGGCGCTCCAATTCTTCAGCACAATGTCGTGGAGGCGTCTCATATAGCTGTCAAAATTTACGCCCTCAGTATCCGTAAGGATCTGCATGCCGGTTCCAGCACCCGGACCATGACCACCGCCTCCTCGGCCGTTACCTCCCGGAATCGTCGACTCTCCGCCGTAAGTTGTCCCTCCAGGGCTGCGCTTAATTGTGTCCTGAATCTGATCCTGCATCTGCTTGCCCGGGGAGCCACTCGGCAAACCTAAATTCAGCTTGGGGTTGGGCTGTGCCGTAGGCTCGCTCGGCAACAACAGCTTTGAAGGTGGAGGATTCTCAGTCGAAGGCACCGGCTGGCTTGGCGTGGGGTTGGCCGAAGCTCGGGGAGTCGGAGCCGAAGGCAAATCCGTTGGGGGTCGCACTGGACTCGGTGTGGCCGGGGCTTCGATCGCGTGCGATTCGGCGCGCGGCGGAGCGACCTTGTTCAAAGTTTTCGGAGTAATGCGAACTTTCGAAGCTGGGGATGGCTCGGATGCAGGCGCCTTGGACAACGATTCGGCGTCCGAAGGCAAGTACACTACGCCGAGAGACTTGCCCGCCGCTATCGTTTCATCGAGCGTAGGAACGCGCGGCGGAAAAATCTTTGGCAGAAAAATCACGAAAATGATTGCGGCAATGTGAAACGCAATCGAAAGCGCCCTGGTAATCAGGTCTTCCTTGGCATCCCGCTTTTCTTCCGGCTCGACTAACAAGTTCGCTTCGCCGGTGTTAAACACGTCAGGTTCGACGAGTTCGCGAAGCTGAGCTGTCATTTCGGGCGGCTTGCTGAATTTATCTATCTCGCGCTGCTCAGGCGGTTCCACATATGCCGGCACCACGACGCGGGAATCGAGAATATCCAGCGCAGGGTATTCGCTGATGGGGCCGAACTTTTCGAATTGCGTGGCCGGCATGGAGCGAGAAACGAGAGTGCGATCAACGAGAACGCCGAGTGGAAGATGCGACGGGATAGTGGTCTTTCCGTCGAGTGGAACTGCGCCTTCCGACAATTCTGACGGCACGACCGTGCGGTCGTCCATGTAGGTGGTCACACGACGCGAAGGCTTCTTGGCCTCTTCTTCTGTGAGCGGATGCACATCTGTCGGCACCAGAGTGCGCGGAATCATCGAGAATCCTGTGGGGCAAAAGTCCCCAGTTGGACGCGCTGCGCGTGTTCCTGGGTTGCCGCCATCACGTGGTCGGCTAGTTCGAGAGCGCGTCGTCCTGCCGCCCCGTCCACCAGTGGCTGTCGGCGCGTCCGAACGCATTCCAGGAAATCGCGGAGTTCGGCATGCAGCGGCTCTTCGGGGATTGTAGGCACTTGCTCGAATTTGATTTCAGGCTGCGTGCCGCCTGATTCCACACGCACACGCAACACATCCTGCCGCGTGAAATCGAGTGAGACGTATTCATGCTCCTGAAAAAACCTCATCTTGCGGACGCGCTCGGTGGAGACGCGGCTGGCGGTAAGATTTGCAACTGTCCCGCTTTCAAATTCGATGCGCGCTTGGGCGATGTCCACTTTGTCGGTCATCACCGGAATTCCAACGGCTTTCAAATCTATAACCGGCGAATTCACCAGCGACAGAAGAATGTCGAGATCGTGAATCATGACGTCATAAACCACATCGATATCAAGGCTGCGCGGAGTGAAAATCCCCAATCGATGTACTTCAAAAAACATGGGGCGCGAGACAATTTTTTGAACGGCGGTGACGGCAGGATTGAAGCGTTCTACATGGCCCACTTGCAAAATCCGGCGGTTTCGAGCCGCGCTCGCGATTAGCGCGTCTGCTTCATCGAGAGACACCGCCATGGGCTTCTCGACCAACACGTCGAGGCCTGCATCCAAGAGCTGGCAACCGACGCGGGCGTGCTCTTTCGTCGGCACTGCCAGGCTGACGGCCTGCACACCTTCCTGCGCCAGCGATGATATATCGGGGATTACGAGGGTGCCGAATTCAGTCGCGACGCTGTCGGCGCGTTTGGAGTTTGCGTCAACGATACCAATAAGCTCCGCACCCGCAATCTCGCGCCACACGCGGACGTGGTTCCGGCCAAACTCGCCGGCGCCAACGACAGCAACGCGAATGGGTTTATCAGTCACGATTTCCTTTTCGGGGTCCGCTTTTCCGCCGGGCTCGCCGAATCGATTTCAGTCGCGAAGGCTTCTATTGCTATTCCCGCCTCGTCCGCGGCTCGAATAAGCTCGTCGCGATCGAACAAGAGCGTGCGGCCGGCATCAATTGCCAGAGCCGTCGCATTCGCCTTTCGCATTACTTCGATCGTTTTAAGCCCGACCACCGGCACGTCGAATCGCATATCCTGCAGCGGCTTGCTCACCTTCACCACCACCAACTTCTGCCCGCCAGTGATGCGCGCCGCACGTTCGATTGTCTCATCCGTGCCTTCCATAGCCTCTATGGCAACGCAAGCGCGATCCCGTACGACGACCATCTGCCCGAGGTCCAATCCGGCAATCTGCCGGGCGACTTTGTGCCCGTAAGCGATGTCAGCGGCCTCTGATTCATTCGGGGCGCGACGCGTTAAAACGCCGGGCTCCGGCAGCAGAGGCCCCAGAAATTTCGTCGAATTTACGAGTTCGATGCCTTCTTCGCTGAGCACGCCGGCAATGGCGCCGATCAGCGAGTCCGTATTCTTTGCCGGCAGAGAAAATAGCAATTTCGCAAGTCGCCAATCTGGCCGGATGGCGCTGAAGATTTTATTGTGCTTCACCTGCCCGGCCATCACGGCATGCTTCACACCTTCTTGATGCAGTAATTCAATTGTACGGCTAAGCTCGCCCAGGCTCACCCAGTGCAGGCGTTTCGTAACTCGCTCGAGCTCCGGTGAAGCTTCCTCGCGAATAGCGACCACAGCCATTTCAATACCGCGGCTACGCGCGCCTTCCAGCACGAGGAAGGGGAAGTCTCCGTTACCGGCGATCAACCCCCAGCCGGATGGATTGCTTTTTTCAGGTGCGGCCACGGCGTCCTATTTAATCAAACCATGTTCGGCGGATTCGATAAACCGGATTAAAGTTAAGACGTCTTCAGAGCCGGCGAGGGTTTCACGCATTTTCTCGACGGCCTGCGACGTGTTCAGCTTCGAGCGAAGCAGCAAGCGATACGCCGCTTCGATGGATGCGATTCGCTCGGGGGAAAATCCCTGGCGTTCGAGACCGATGGCGTTCACGCCATAGCATTTACTATCGCGCGGCGAAACCACTTTGGAAAATGGCGGAACGTCCTGTGTGATCACAGTATGCGCGCCAATGTAAGAGTGTCTCCCAATGCGGCAAAACTGCTGCACCGGACAGAACGCACCGACCGTAGCGTAGTCCTCCACCGTCACGTGACCGGCGAGCGTGCCCCCGTTTACAAATATTGTGTGGTCGCCCACCAAGCAATCGTGTCCGATGTGTGCGTAAGACATGATGAGGTTATGGCTGCCAATACGGGTGATGCCGCCGCCCTTCACCGTGCCGCGATTTACCGTGGAGAATTCGTGAAATTCATTGTGTTCTCCAATCTCCAGAGACACACGCTCGCCCTTGTAAGTTAAATCCTGAGGATCACCGCCGATAACTGAAAAAGAGTAAACGTGATTCCCGCGGCCTAGTCGCGCCGGCCCTTGCACCACAGCATGATGCTCGAGTACGCAGCCATCGCCCAACTCGACTTCCACACCGACCACAGCGAACGCCCCGATTTTTACGTTACTTCCGATCCGCGCGGAGGAGGAAACGTCGGCCCGCGCATCAATTTCGCTCATTGAGGCTTATCACCCGGATTCGCGGCCGCCGGATTCGCTTCTGTTTCGAGATCGACCATTTTGCACATGAGAGTAGCTTCGGCAGCAAGTTCTCCGTTCACAGAAGCTTTGCCTGCCAATTTACAGAACGTACCGCGCCAGGCCAGGACGTCCACTTCCACGCGCAGTTGGTCGCCCGGAACTACCGGCCGGCGAAATCGCGCGTTATCAATTGCGACGAAATAGAGCAGCTTCTTCTCACGGTCCTTTACTTCCTGGAGCAGCAACACGCCTCCCGTTTGCGCCATGGACTCGATGATCAGCACGCCCGGCATAATCGGTTTACCCGGAAAATGGCCCTGAAAGAAGTTTTCGTTGATGGTGACGTTCTTAATTCCCACGATCCGCTTCCATCGTTCCATTTCTTCAATGGTATCGACCAGCAAAAACGGATAGCGATGAGGGAGAATCTTTTGGATCCCGATACTGTCGAGGATCATCGTTTCCTTGAATTTCGGTTTTATTTCCACGCGCAGGATACAGCGGCATGTTTCCCATCGCGCAATCGGATGATTCTATACGAAACAGTAGCGCTTTTGAATCGTCCCAGAATGCGCGTTGCCGCGTTTCAGTACTGCTGCTAGCATACCGGCGTAATGAACGATCGCGATATCACACTGCCGAAAGGCGCGATGCGAAGAATTCTCGACGAGTTGAAGAGTCGCGAGAAGGATATGGTTCGGCTGCTGGGTGATTTCGTCCGATGCGAGTCTCCGAGCCACAACAAATCTGCTGTAGACCACCTAGGTGCAATGGTCGCTAGAGAATGGAAGCGACGAGGCGCAAAGGTTCGCATCCTTAGAAGTCCATTGCGCGGCAATCACGTGCGAGCTGAGGTATGGCTCGGAAACGGGCGGCCGCCCCGGCAGCAAGTGATGGTGCTAGGCCACATGGACACTGTGTACCCCCTCGGTACTCTGCCAAAGATGCCGTTTCGCGTGTCCGGCGGCAAAGCTTGGGGGCCTGGAACATTCGATATGAAGGGCGGTTTGGTTCTGGCTCTTTTTGCCATAGATGCGCTGAAGGCTGCGGGGATCAAACCCAACAAGCGGCTCGTGTTCCTATGGACCTCAGATGAGGAGATTGGAAGCGAAAGTTCGCGATACTCAATTGAACGTGAAGCGCGGCGGAGTGACGCCGTGCTCGTTCTGGAGCCGTCATTCGGACCTGATGGAAGGCTCAAGACGGCGCGCAAAGGCGTAGGTGGGGCGGAAATTATCGTAACAGGACGCTCGGCGCACGCCGGCGTGGATCCGGAAAAAGGTGTGAACGCGGTGCACGAGCTTGCACTGCAAATTCAGCGGCTGATGAAGCTAAACGATCCTCGACGAGGAATCACGGTGCAGGCGACCGTGGTCGCGGGCGGGACCGTTTCAAATGTGATTCCAGCCGATGCGCGCGCGGAATTGGACATTCGCTACTCTCGCAAGGCTGACGCGGCTGGGCTGCAGCGAAGACTCCGCGCACTGCGTCCAATTCTGAAAGGCGCGCGTGTGGAAGTACGCGGAGAGAGATATCGTCCGCCGCTTGAACGTACCGCTGCGACACGCGCGTTGTTTCGTCACGCACAATCATTGATGCGCGATATAGGATTGCCGTTGGGCGAGGCTGCAACCGGTGGCGGATCTGACGGGAACTTTACGTCAGCTTTGGGCGTGCCAACGCTGGATGGACTCGGACCCGTGGGTGATAGTCCCCATAGTCCGCGCGAGCATGTTGTAATTCGCGCGCTGCCGGAACGCGCGGCATTGATCGCCAGCCTTTTGGCGACTTTGTAGCCGGCAGGATATTTCGAAGAGTTCCGCGAAGATTTTGGCGGGACTTATTGGCGGGCCTTAGCGGACATCTTCGTGACGCAGATAAGCAATGGTCTGCTGCTGAAGGTCCGCGTAATTCAAGCGCAACGTATCGCGCAGAGCTTCTTCCGTGGACGGGCCTGCCGCGATGCGATCGAGCAAATGGCTGATGTCACCTACTCCGCCAGATTGAATGATGGATTCGACCGCGGCAAGTGACCAGGCGTAAGCCATCGCCGCAGAATCTCCGGGCAGCGCCATCCACGAGCCCTCCAGCATTGCGAGAGTCGGCACCGCTCCCTGATTCGCGGCGTCGAGTAAAGCTCCCGCTGAGCCGCTGCTGCGGCGTCCTTCCATGTATTGCGCTACGCCTTCCTGAAGCCACGTCGGGGCACGACCATGTGATTTCTGTCCGATGAAGCTGTGAGTCAGCTCGTGTTTCAAAACGTGGGCAAGTTCCGAGGTGACGCTGGTGAGGCCCTGCACAGGAATCCGTATGCGTCCGTCGTTAATGGCGCCAGCCCAGCTCGGCGCGCGAGTAATGTCCGCAAAAGACTGCTCGGTATAGAGGATCACACCAATCTGTTCGGGCGGTGTGTAATCCAGTTGCGACTCCAAGTCGCGAAAGTCGTCTTCCAGAACGTGAAGAATTCCTTGGGCGAGATCCGGCGTCGCGCTTCCGTTGTACTTCAGAGCGAAATGCGCCGTCTCACCTTCCCGGTAACTTTCTTCTTCCGATTTATCTCGTTCGGCCTTTTCCAAAGCGTGTTCGACCTCGGGATCCGCATGCAAACGTTCGGCTCGCTTCCATTCCTCGACGGCCCGATCCATTTTATTTGCGCCGTAATAAGCCCAACCCATGAGTTTTGCAATATCGGCCGCAGCGGGTGCTGAGTCCGGAGTGAGATGGCGTGCATGTTCCAGCGGCTCAAGGGCGCTGGTGAACTGGCTTTCGCGCAGATAAAGGGCAGAGAGATTTAGCAGGAGGCCGAGATTGTCCGGAGCGAGCGACAGAGCCTGACGATAGTGATCGATCGCGGCGCCGGTGTCGCCTTTCCCAACTAAAAATTGAGCGGCTGCGTAATGAGAGGCTGCGACTTTTTCGACTGCAGTGGTATCTCCAGTCCGCGCATTGTTTTCAAGCTGGGCAATGTAACCAAAATCGATGGCATTATCGTGCACGGTCAAGCGCGCAACTTCGTCGTATCCGCGCGCCGGCTCAACCGTGGCTACAGAGAGTGGCGGCAAAGATGATGCGGCCGCCGCGGAAGAATATGAAAGATCGTCTCGATCGATACGCGCAACGATCGATTTTGGAATGGACATCTGTCCGGCAGGCGTTTCATAAGTGATGTGGTCGCCGTTTTCAGTGACATTCGAAGCTATGATCCGGCGGCCGTTCTTCAGGACAATCGTATCCGCTGACGCCGATGAAGCGGCAAGCCCAAGCAGAAGAAGTCCGGTAAGAGCGGTGCGGCGCACACTCCTATTTTACCAACCGTTTTCGCTTTGGTTTGCGACTGCTTGCTGCTTCATGCCCTAAGTTGTACAGTCGATTTAATGGAACTCCGGGTGCGACCTTCGCTCAAATTTCTCCTTCTGGTTGCCGGCCTTGTTATTGCTCTTTTTCCATTATGCGGGAAGGCACTACAGGCTCCCGAAGGCGCAGATGCGGATATCCAGGCTGGTTCGCTGCCTGAAGACCCGCGCGCGCTTTACCGCGCACTTAACGAACTTCGACCGGACGGGGCGCGAGTCTATTCGGTTCACGACCTCAATCTCAAGCGCGACGTCGTCAGCATCACATTTTCCGAGGGCAAGCTGGCGTTTCTTCCTGCTATCGGAGGCCATGTGACCGGCGCGGTTTTTACCGGACGTGGGCGTGCACTGGCGACTCCTCGAGATCCCGGCGAACGTCGTTCTCTCGCGCAATTTCTTGGCGTGCCCATTCTTGACCAGACTTTTTCCCGGGCCTATATCCGTTTCACGGACGAGAGCGCCGCTGAGATTCAACAGCAATTGAAATCATCAGGAAGCGGAGAAGCTGCTGACATGCAGTTTGCAGAAAGCTGGAACATGGTCGTTGGAGCTCTCGCTCCGACGCAGTCCCTTCGAATCATGCAAGATCTTTTATCGATCGATCCGCTTCCTTTTTTCTACGCAATGCTCGACGGCAACTCGGTCGGCGCATTCGATGTCTTGGTCGATCGGCGGAGAGACGAGCAAGTTTCGATCGGACAGCCGCGGACTGCAGATGGAGCGTCGTTCTACGATGTGTGGGCGTCATTTCGGGCGCAGGATGCCCCGGCCGTGCCGGTTGAGCCGTTCCTTCCCGTTGAATATCGGATTGACTCGACCATTGGGAACGACCTCTCGCTTGAAGGCAAGACAACTGTGCGGTTGAAAGCCATACGCACCGGGGAGCGATTTGTTCTACTGGCGCTCTCTCGCAATCTGGCAGTTGAAGAGATCCATTCTGATGACGGAAAACCTCTTGTTTTCTTTCAGAACGAAGACCTGGAGCGCCGCGATATTCTTCGTCGAGGCGATGACACAATTTTTGTCGCCCTAGCAAGAGCAGCGAAAGAAGGCGACGAAATCGAACTGCAAATTTCTTACCATGGAAGCGTGATCACCAAAGCCGGAAATGGAGTGGAATTCGTCGGCGAACGCGAAAATTGGTATGCCCATGCGGCAGGCAGCGGGCACTTCGTGCCGTTTGATTTGACGTTTCGCTGGCCGAAACGCTTCACGCTCGTCGCCACTGGCACAAGAATGGAATCGCACGATGACGGGGAGGCAAACACCGGCCGTTGGCGGTCGGACATCCCTTTTTGCGTAGCGGGGTTCAATTTGGGCGAGTACAAGATGGAAAAAGCAGCCGACAAACCGAGAATTCAGCTGTACGCAAATAAAGAACTCGAAGACGCAATCGCATCTCGCCTAAACCAGTACGCTCAGATTCGTCCACTTCCCAGGATTGACCGCCCCACGTCACAGATCACTCCCGACGCCTCGGCTGACACTCCGTTGCCTAGCCCCGCAACTGTCCTGAAGGACCTGGGAAGAGAAGTACTTGGTTCAATTCATTTCTACGAAAAATTAGACGGAGATTTCCCCTTCGATCATTTGGACGTTTCACAGATCCCGGGCTCGTTTGGCCAGGGCTGGCCCGGCTTGGTGTATCTCTCGACGCTCGCGTTTTTACCGGCCGATGCGCAAGAGCAAGCAGGAGTAAACGCTTGGGACCAGGGAGAGGCTCGCGATCTGATGCCTTTCCACGAGGTAGCACATCAGTGGTGGGGCAATGTCGTATCTTCCGCGAGCTATCGGGACACCTGGATCCAAGAGGGCATGGCCAATTACCTTGCGCTGCTTTACGCCGAGAATCGAAAGCCCAATAGTCATTATCTGTCAGAGTGGCTGGGACATTATCGCGACAGCCTGCTTGCGAAAGTCCCGGGATCAATTGAAACGATCAATGACGTTGGGCCGTTGAGCCTGGGTGCGCGATTGCGATCCTCGAAGACACCAGACGCATATCGAACGATTATTTATGGGAAAGGAACGTGGGTGATTCATATGCTCCACGAAATGCTGCGCGATCCCTCGGCAAAAGACCCCGACAGCCGATTTCGCGCCGTTATTCGAGCGGTGCTCACTCAATATAGATTTCGGGCGCTCAGGGTCGAAGATTTTGAGCACGAGGTCGAACATCAGATGACTCCCGCCATGGACTTGGAGAGCACGCACCGCATGGATTGGTTTTTCGACGAGTGGGTCCGGGAAACGAGCGTTCCCCGCTACTCCTTGAAATTCGAAGTGAAGCCGCACGGAAACGATTTTCTTGTCACGGGACATTTAGAACAGGATGAGGTTGACGATCTTTTTACAGCCTCGGTACCGTTGTATGCAGGGCGGCTGGGTGTAAAGCCGGAACGTCTCGGCACTGTGGTCACCACCGGTCCGACAACACGCTTCCGTTTCATTTCGCGAATTCGACCCACACATCTACTGATTGACCCACGTCTTACCCTGCTTTGTAGAACGAACTAAATTTCTGTTCCTTCATCAACCTAAGAAGTGCTTTCGGATGGCGTCGCGAGGCGATATTTTTTGGGTTTCAACTTGCGCAACGCGTTTTCCGGTCTTATGCTATCCAGTCTTAAATGACGGACGACGTGAAATGAGGGCGAGTTCATTCATAAAACGGTAAGGATTCTATAGCACTCTTTGCATATCAAACGCACTTCGGACGGCGCCTGCGTCCAGGGAAGCATCGATGGGACGATTCGCAAGCTTTGACGCGCCCTTTTGCGGGTGAGGAACATCGCACTTAGTATTCCGAGGTTACTTCGTGGACCCCGAAAGTTCTCAGAACATAACCGAAGCGGGACAGGCCCCAGTCCTGGAACCAGGCCATACTCTTGCGACCGTTACCGACAAGATCAGCTCGATCGTGCTGGGACGCGGCACGACCAAAGGCTGGATGTTCGGTTTTGCGATCGCCTTCGCTCTTCTGATGTTGTTCAACGTCGCAGTCACCTATTTATTAGTCAAAGGCGTGGGAATTTGGGGAATCAGAATCCCAATTGCCTGGGGATTCGCGATTGTAAATTTCGTTTGGTGGATCGGTATCGGGCACGCTGGAACACTAATTTCGGCCATTCTGCTCCTGTTGCATCAGAAGTGGCGAACGTCGATTAACCGGTTTGCCGAAGCGATGACAATTTTTGCCGTGGCTTGCGCCGGCATGTTCCCGCTGCTGCATATGGGGCGCCCGTGGATGTTTTACTACCTGCTGCCTTATCCGAATGCAATGTGGATGTGGCCCCAGTTCCGCAGCCCGCTCGTTTGGGACGTTTTTGCCGTGTCCACCTACGCTACGGTATCTCTTCTTTTCTGGTTCGTAGGAATGGTTCCGGATTTGGCGACTCTTCGCGATCGCGCAAAGAATCGCCCGGCGCGAATTATCTATGGCGTACTGGCGATGGGCTGGCGCGGCTCGGCCGTTCATTGGTCGCGCTATGAAACAGCGTCGATACTTTTGGCGGGGCTTGCGACACCGTTAGTCGTATCCGTACATACGGTGGTGAGCTTTGACTTCTCGGTCGCGATCGTTCCGGGTTGGCATAGCACGATTTTCCCGCCCTATTTCGTGGCCGGCGCAATTTACTCCGGATTTGCGATGGTAATTACGCTGGCAATTCCGATTCGGAAGTTTTACCACCTTGAAGATCTCGTCACCATGCGCCATCTGGACAACATGGCCAAGGTGATGCTTGCCACCGGCGTGATCGTCGCCTACGGCTACATGATGGAGACGTTCATCGCCTTCTACAGCGGAAATCAGTACGACCGCTACATGATCATGAACCGCATGACCGGGCCTTATGCTTGGGTTTACTGGCTCCTGATTACTTGCAACATTGTGATCCCGCAAGTGCTGTGGTCGCGCAAAGTGCGCAACAGCGTCGCCACGCTTTTTGTCATATCGCTGGTTGTGAACGTGGGAATGTGGCTCGAACGGTTCGTGATTGTTGTCGTTAGCCTGCATCGCGATTACATTCCGTCGGCTTGGGGAAACTACATGCCCACGCGGTGGGACTGGGCCACGTACGTCGGGACCATCGGCCTTTTCCTGACTTTGTTCTATCTTTTCATCCGCTTCCTGCCGATGATTTCTATCGTCGAGATGCGCTCGCTGGTCGAGGAAACGAACGAAGAACGGAAATCTGAATAGCGAGATTCAAAGGTTCGATGTCACAGATATTTCATACCAGCACGAATGTTCTATCGCGCCTGAGCATCTACGGTGGTGTGTTTATCGTTGCGTTGCTCGGCGCTGTTCTGTACGGAATTGAATTATCACCGTGGTACACCGATGTCCACGTATCTCGCGAGCAGCCCGTCCCCTTCAGCCACAAGCACCACGCGGGCGAACTGGGAATCGACTGCCGCTACTGCCACACGTCGGTCGAGAAATCCGCATTCGCCGGAATTCCGCCAACGCAGACTTGCATGACGTGCCATTCGCAGATTTGGACTAATTCCGCAATGCTCGAGCCTGTCCGCGCGAGCTATCGGACCGATAAATCCATTTCCTGGACACGAGTGAACTCATTGCCTGACTTCGTATATTTCGATCACAGCATTCACATAAGCAAGGGAATCGGCTGCACCACTTGCCACGGCCAGATTGCCGAGATGCCGTTGACCTACCGCGCGGGAACGCTGTACATGTCCTGGTGCCTCGACTGTCACCGGCAGCCGGAAAAGAACGTGCGGCCGAAATCCCAGGTGTTCAATCCGAATTACGTTATTCCGGCCAATCAAATGGAACTGGGTCGGCAGCTCGTGAAGGAATACAAAATCAAAAGTCTGCAAAACTGTTCTGTGTGTCACCGATGAAAGTTGAACGAAAAACACTATGAGCTCAAACGCGAACGCACCAGACCCGAATTCAGTCGATCTCGCCGCTGTGCGCGCGAAGCTCGCCGAAACCGGCAAGAATCATTTTTGGCAGAGTCTCGAGGAATTGTCCGAAACGAAAGAATATCGCGATTTCTTCGAACATGAATTTCCACACGAGACCGCCAAGAATCCTGAAGGGATAGACCGAAGAGATGTCTTGAAGCTTGCGGCTGCTTCGGCAGCGCTGGCCGGTCTTAGCGCCTGCACGAAGTTGCCCACCGAGAAAATTGTTCCGTATGTTAGGCCGCCCGAGGAAATTATTCCGGGTAAACCGCTTTTCTACGCAACCTCGATGCAACTTGCCGGCGTAGCCGCCGGATTGTTAGTCGAGAGCAACATGGGACGGCCTACGAAAATTGAAGGTAATCCCGAACATCCCGGCAGTCTTGGCGGCACTGACGTTTTCTCGCAAGCATCGATTTTGACGCTTTACGATCCGGACCGGTCTCAAACGGTGATACACGAAGGCCGGATCAGCGACTGGGGCGCGTTCGCGGCAGCTATCGCCGACGTACGCGGGCAGCAATCTCCGAAAGGAGCAGGGCTACGAATTCTTACGGAAACAGTTACTTCACCTTCACTCACTGCACAGATGCGCGACATCCTGGCTCAATTTCCTCAGGCGAAGTGGCATCAGTACGAACAGTGCGGCCGTGACAACGTTCGCGCCGGCGCAAAACTGGCCTTCGGTAAGCCGGTGAATCCCGTTTATCGCCTGGATAAGGCCGATGTAATCGTTTCGCTCGACGCGGATTTTCTCACCTCGGGCGCGGGACACGTGCGTTACGCCCGCGACTTTTCTTCACGACGCTCTATGGAGACACCGTCGTCGAATCCAAACCGCCTTTACGTGGTCGAGTGCATGCCCACCAGCACCGGCGCAATGGCAGATCATCGCAAGCCGGTGCGCGCAAGCGAAATAGCAGGATTCGCGGCACACCTTGCGTCCGAATTGGGCATTGGATCTGCGACTGGCGCAAGCGCCTCCGTCCAAGGGATCTCTTCGGAGTGGACACGCGCGGTCGCGAAAGATCTACAGCAGCATCGCGGCTCGTCCCTGGTCATTGCAGGTGATGAACAGCCGGCCCAAGTGCACGCACTGGCGCACGCTATGAATGCGGCGCTGGCGAACGTTGGGAAGACCGTGTACTACACCGATCCTCTCGAATCAAACCCGGTCGATGGAATCGAATCACTCGGCGAGCTGATGAATGATATGAAGGCCGGGAAAGTTGACGTTTTGCTGATCCTCGGCGGAAATCCTGTTTACGATGCGCCCATCGACTTCGATTTTGGCCCCGCCCTTCTCAACGTAAAGTTGCGCGTGCACTCCGGGTTGTATTACGACGAAACTGGGGAGTTTTGCCACTGGCACGTTCCCGCGACGCATTATCTTGAATCGTGGGGCGATGCGCGAGCCTACGATGGCACCATCGGAATCATTCAGCCGCTGATTGCGCCGCTTTACCAAGGTTGCCACTCTGCGTATGAGATCACCGGATTGCTCGGAAGCGATCCCGGCAAATCAAACCACGACATCGTTCGCGATTACTGGGCAGGCCAGCGGCCCGAGAAAGATAAAGCCTTCGAGGATTTCTGGGAACGTTCGCTGCACGACGGGATCTTGCTTGATACGGCGCTGCCGGCGACCGCCGTTGCGGCGCGAACTGATTTCCAGAAACCGTCGGACGAGCCCGCTAAGTCTGCAAACTCCCCGGATCTTGAAATTTCGTTCCGCCCCGACCCTGCAATTTTCGACGGGCGATTCGCCAACAATGGATGGCTGCAGGAGCTACCCAAGCCCAATACGAGATTGACCTGGGACAATGCGGGAATGATCAGCGCGGCAACGGCGCAGCGTTTAAGCCTTGCGACCGGCGACTATGTAAAGCTTCAGCTAAATGGCCGCGAGACAAAAGCCGGAATCATGATTGTGCCGGGCCACGCCGAAAATTCCATCACGCTTCATTTGGGATATGGCCGGCGTCGAGCAGGTAAAGTAGGCACCGGTCCGGGTTTCAACGCGAATTTCATTCGTACTTCGGCGGCGCCGTGGTCGGCTACCGGACTGCGCGTGCAAAAAACCGGCGACACGTATTATTTTGCGGTAACTCAGCATCAATACATCATCGACCATGAAGGTCACGGGTCTGAAGAGGAGAGTGACGCTGCCTTCCATCGCGATCTGATTCAAGTCGCCACGCTCGATGAGTTCCGCGCGAATCCGAATTTCGCCAGGGATCCGAATGAAGAAGCTTCTCGCGGACTTACGCTTTATCCCGGTTTCAAGTACGAAGGGTATTCCTGGGGCATGTCCATCGATCTGAACAAGTGCGTGGGCTGCAACGCCTGCGTAGTTGCATGCCAGTCTGAGAATAATATCGCCGTGGTCGGCAAAGACCAGGTGATGCGCGGCCGCGCAATGCATTGGATTCGAGTCGATACTTACTTCCGCGGCGGACTCGAGAATCCGGAAATGTATTACGAACCCATGCCGTGCATGCAGTGCGAAAACGCGCCTTGCGAAGTCGTATGCCCGGTGGGAGCGACCACGCACAGTCCGGAAGGATTGAATGAGATGACCTACAACCGCTGTGTCGGAACTCGTTATTGCTCGAACAACTGTCCGTACAAAGTGCGCAGATTTAATTTCCTGCTGTTCTCCGACTGGCAAACGCCCAGCTTGTATGGCGTGCGCAATCCGAACGTGACCGTGCGCAGCCGCGGCGTGATGGAAAAATGCACTTACTGCGTGCAGCGCATCAATGCAGCGAAAATCCGCTCTGAAGAAGAGAACCGCTCCGTCCATGACGGCGAGATCGTAACCGCCTGCCAAGGCGCATGCCCGTCCGATGCCATCGTTTTCGGAAATATCAACGATCCCAATAGCCGCGTCGCGAAACTCAAAGCGCAATCGCGGAACTACACTTTGTTGGCCGAGCTGAACACACGGCCGCGGACAACTTATCTGGCGCGCGTAAGGAATCCGAATCCGGAGATTCACGAGTAGCACATGAAACGCAAACCTATTTACGGACTGCTCGCGGAATTCGAGACGCCCGAACAGCTTCTCGAAGCGGCACGTCGCACGCACGACGCCGGTTACAAGAGCATTGACGCTTTCACGCCCATGCCGGTTGAAGGAATGGCTGAAGCGGTTGGTTTCGAACATACGTCCCTTCCGACCGTAGTTTTTACCGGTGGGCTGCTGGGCGGCTTGTTCGGCTTCTGCATGTGCTACTACGCGAATGTAATCAGTTTTCCACTAAATATCGGAGGCAAGCCGTACAACAGTTGGCCTGCCTTCATCCCGATTACATTCGAACTGACAATTCTCGGCGCGGCTCTTTCGGCTGTCTTCGGAATGCTGGCGATGAACGGACTGCCTACTCCGTATCATCCCGTTTTCAACGTGGCTAGGTTTGCGCTCGCCTCCAAAGACCGTTTCTTTCTTTGCGTGAAGGCGCGCGACAAGAAGTTTGATTTGGTGAGAACGAAGGATTTCTTGGAGACTTTGCATCCACACGGAGTGTTTGAGATTGAAGTTTAATTTCCATCGCGGCAGAGATCGGATCGCGGACGCGGGCCTCGGCGCTGTATGGCCCTGCGTGAGAAGATTCGCTTGCTTCGGCAGCATCGCGATGCTGCTAGCCGGCTGCCGGCTGGACATGCATATTCAGCCGAAATATCTTCCCGATGAACCCACGACGTTCTTTAATGACGGCCGTTCCGAACGGCCTGTGGTGCCGGGTACCGTGGCACGCGGCCAGCTTCACACTGACGAATTGCTTTACACCGGAAAAGAAAATGGCGTCGTGGCGGACAAATTTCCCTTCCCCATGACGCGTGTTGATTTGGAACGCGGTCGCGAACGCTACAACATCTACTGCACTCCTTGCCACGATTACACCGGCGGGGGGCAAGGCATGATCGTGCAGCGCGGATTCCCTCCTCCGCCCTCTTTCCACCTTGAACGTCTGCGGCAAGCGCCGGCTGGACATTTTTTCGAGGTCATCACCAACGGCTTCGGCTCCATGTATAGCTACGCTTCGCGTGTCGAGCCGGAAGATCGCTGGAGGATTGCGGCGTATATTCGCGCGCTTCAACTGAGCCAGCACGCGACGATGCAGGATGTGCCGGAAAATGAACGAACGAAGCTGACGGAAGCGAATTCCGGAAAGACGCCGGCACAAGCGCCAGGGCAACCATGACGAACCCGCTGGAACAATTTCAGCCGCAGCTCGATCGCTTACAGCGCGCCGCGCTCGTTGCGGGGGGACTCGGTCTTCTTGTGTGGGCGATATGGGGATCGCTGCGGGGTCCCGACGCTGTCACAGGAGCGTTCCAGTCCTACCTGCTCTCTTACATTTACTGGTTTTCGATTCCTCTTGGATGCATGGCGCTCTTGATGATGCATCACCTCACCGGCGGATGGTGGGGCTATCCAATTCGAAGATTGCTGGAAGCGGGAACCAGAACATGTTTCGTGATGACGCTTCTGTTTATCCCCGTGTTGATCGGGATTAACAAGCTCTATCCATGGACACAATGGGCTGTGGACAAGCCCACCGATCCGAGCCTGCACTTCAAAGCCATGTACCTCACCAGGAATTTCTTCGTCATGCGCTCGGTGATTTATTTCGCCATCTGGCTCACGATCGTGTACTTGCTGAACAAATGGTCGGCCGAGCAGGATGCCACGGGCAATACGCGACTCGCTTCCATCCTGGAAGCGTTCAGCGGCCCCGGCCTGATTCTTTGGGGAATCGCGGTGACTTACTCCTCGATCGATTGGGTAATGTCCATTGAGCCGCTCTGGTTTTCGACAATTTACGGATTTCTGTTCATGATCATCGAGGCATTGGTGGCCATGGCGTTTGTGATTTTCGTGTTGCGACTGCTTTCCGACAGCGAGCCGATCAAGAATGTCGTGACGCCTTCGCAGTTCAACGATCTTGGCAATCTGATGCTGGCATTCGTGATGCTTTGGGCTTATTTGTCGTTTTCGCAATTCCTGATTATCTGGGCCGGCAACCTGAAAGACGAAATCCCCTGGTACATGGAGCGCGCATTCGGCGGATGGGGGGCCTTGGCCATTTTTTTGATCGTCATGCACTTCGCCGTGCCTTTTCTACTATTGCTCCAGCGCGGAGTGAAGCGTCGCTTGCGCGTGCTTTCTATCGTATCGGGGATGATGGTTGTGTTGACCCTTGTGGACATTTACTGGCTGATCGCTCCGGCATTTGAGAACGAAAGAAAAAGCCCGCAATTTCACCTGTCGGACTTGTTTGCAGTGATCGGAATTGGCGGCATCTGGATCGGCACTTACATCTGGCAGCTCAAGAAAATGCCGGTGTTGCCGTTGCACGACCCGCGGTTTGAAGGAGCGCTCCAGCATGAGCATGGAGACTAAGCATCCGGCTGGGCACATTCCTCCGGGTGGCCGCCAACCCGCGGTCGATCCATCCGAAGAATATGAACACAGGGATGCCGACACAAGCAGTCTGCTGAAGTACGGGCTTGGGCTTGTAATCGTCCTGATTCTCGTGTTGTTTTCGATGAAGTGGGTGTTCTCTTACTTTGCGAAGTCACAGCCGCTTGGGCCGCCGGCTTCTCCATTCGAGAACGTCCGTGTGCTGCCCCCGCAGCCGCGATTGCAAGTGAAACCGGGAGCGGATTTACGCACTTATTGTGGCGACCAGATGCAGAAACTCGGCAGCTACGGGTGGGTTGATCAGGAGAATGGCGTAGTCCGAATTCCGATTGACCGTGCAATCGACGCGACCATCGAACGCGGCTTGCCCGCGCGTCCCGCGAGCGGCGCACAATCATCTGCGCGCCCTTTGAGTATATTGAGAGAAGAAGCGTCGTCTCCCAACGGTCCATGCGCGTATTGGACGCCGGAAGACGCAAATACGAAAGCGCAAGATCTTGAGAAGTAGTTTGCTGTGAATTTGGCAAGTTTTAGAGGCGAGGAGATAAGTGGAGAGTGTTTCTAATTTGTTCGAGTCGAAAGTGGCGCGTTCCCTCCGTGCTGCTTTGATTGCTGGGGCAATAGCGCTTGCCCTTCTGCCACTTTCAACCCCGGCTCAGCTTCAAGGCCCGGTGCAGGATATCGGCGTGCGTCCATCTCTGCTCAAAGAAGTGGGTATCGACCAGAAATTAAATCAGTCGATCCCGCTAAATCTCGTCTTTCGCGACGAGCATGGCAAAACAGTTCAGCTCGGCGATTACTTCGGGCAGAAGCCCGTGATTCTGTCGATGGTGTATTACAACTGCCCGATGCTATGCACCCAGGTCCTTAACGGAATCGAGTCCAGCTTGAAGTTGATTCCAATGGATATCGGCAAGCAATTCAATGTGGTAACCGTGAGTATCGATCCCACCGAAAGACCTGTTCTCGCGGATGCTAAACAAGCGTTGTATACCGGTCTTTACGGACGGCCCGGAGCGGCGGAAGGCTGGCATTTTCTCACCGGCGATGAGCCGCAAATCAGGCAGCTTGCGAATGCCCTGGGCTTTCGTTATGCGTACGATCCCGATTCAAAGCAGTTCGCGCATGCCAGCGCAATCATGCTTCTTACTCCGGAAGGAAAAATATCGCGCTACTTTTACGGTATTCAATTCCCCTCGCGGGATTTGCGGCTCGGGCTGGTGGAAGCCTCCGAGGGGAAAATTGGAACGCCGGTCGATCAAGTGTTGCTGTTCTGCTACCACTACGATCCGTCCACTGGCAAATACGGGCTGCTGATCTCGCGCCTGATCCAGACTGCCGGAGCTGTGACCGTGCTGGCGATCGCGACTCTTATTTTGGTGCTTTACAAAAAAGAACATTACTCGCTGCCGGAACGAAGAACGTGAAGTTCGGCCGGATTTCCAGAGTGCGCATGAAAAGGATATTTACGGGAAGAAGATGATAGGGTCTCTCCAATTCGGCTGGGATTTTCTCTGTTTCGCGGCGATTCAGGCTCCGCAACTTCGTCCTGAGGCAGCTTCTTCGATCGCGGAAGGAGTCGATCATCTTTACTTCGCGCTGACTTTCATCACCCTGTTTTTCACTTTTGTGATCTTTTCAACGATCCTTTTCTTCATGGTGAAATACCGCCGGCGCGCGGAAAACGAGCGCCCGCCGGACACTGGCGAACACCTGGGGCTTGAGTTAGCTTGGACGATCATTCCCACGTTGATCTGCGCGGGGCTTTTTGTCTGGGCCTCCAGCTTGTATTTTGAAAATTCTCGTCCTCCTTCGGCTTCCACTGAAATTTTTGTGATCGGCAAGCAGTGGATGTGGCATATCCAACACCCCGAGGGCGTACGAGAAATCAACGAGCTGCACGTTCCACTAGGCGTGCCGGTGAAATTAACCATGACGTCGGAAGACGTTATCCATGATTTTTATATTCCGGCTTTCCGCGTAAAGAAGGATGTGCTTCCCGGTCGTTATACTTCGCTCTGGTTTCAAGCCACGAAGATTGGGACCTATCACTTATTCTGCGCGCAGTATTGCGGAGCGGATCACGCGGAGATGCTTGGCTGGGTGTATGTAATGTCTCCGGCGGATTATGAAGCTTGGCTCGCGGGAGGCTCGACCAGCCAGTCGATGCAGCAAGCGGGTGAAGCCATATTTAACAAACTTGGCTGCGCCTCTTGCCATCTTTCGGACGGCACAGGCCGCGGGCCTTCGCTGGTCGGAATTTACGGTAAGGAAGAAACGCTCAAGAGCGGTGACAAGCGGGTCGTTGACGAAGCATTCATTCGCCAAGCCATCGTTAATCCAAATTCTGTCGTTCTGGCAAAATATCCGGCGATCATGCCCACCTTCCAGGGCCAGGTCACCGAAGAACAAGTGCTGCAGCTTGTCGCATATGTAAAGTCTCTGGCCTCGGAAGAAAGGAAGACGGACGCTAAATGAGCACAGCCACCATAGACGTTCACGAAGCTCCGGCTGGGTCGCACGTCAATTATCTGAACGCGAAATACGGCGTGAAATCGTGGCTTTTGACCACCGATCATAAGCGCATCGCACTCCTCTATCTCGTTTCCATCACGCTGATGTTTTTTGTCGGCGGCTTTTTTGCCGTACTTATGCGCTTGCATTTGATCGAGCCGCAAGGCGCGCTCGTTCAGCCGGAAACCTACAACAAACTTTTCACCATGCATGGCGTGATCATGGTCTTCTTTTTCTTGGTGCCCTCGATTCCAGCCACCCTGGGGAATTTTCTTGTACCGATGATGATCGGGGCCCGCGACCTGGCCTTTCCAAAGCTCAACCTTCTTAGCTGGTACATCTACGTGATCGGTGCGTGCTTCACCTTGTACGCCGTCATTTCGGGGGGCGTGGATACCGGTTGGACGTTTTACACCCCGTACAGCAGCAGCTTTTCTCATACTTCGGTGATTCCGACGGCGCTGGGCGTTTTTATCACGGGATTCTCGTCGATTCTTACCGGGCTCAATTTCGTGGTCACCATTCACAAAATGCGCGCGCCGGGACTAACCTGGTTTCGCTTGCCCCTGTTTATCTGGGCCATATACGCCACCAGCATCATTTTCATCCTGGGCACGCCGGTGATCGCGATCACGCTTTTCCTGCTCGGGCTCGAACGCCTTCTACACATCGGCATTTTCGACCCCGCCATCGGCGGCGACCCCATCTTGTTCCAGCACTTGTTCTGGTTCTACTCTCACCCGGCCGTTTACATCATGATCCTGCCGGGTATGGGCGTGATGAGCGAGTTGGTCACTTGTTTTTCGCGCAAGAAGATTTTCGGCTACAGTTTCGTCGCTTTTTCAAGCTTATCAATTGCAATTATCAGTTTTCTCGTCTGGGGCCATCACATGTTCGTAACCGGCCAATCAATTTACGCCGGACTGATTTTCTCGGTGCTCAGTTTTATGGTGGCGATCCCCTCGGCGGTGAAAGTTTTCAATTGGACCGCGACGCTCTACAAGGGCTCCATCTCCTACGACGCGCCCATGCTCTATGCGCTGGGATTTATCGGCCTCTTCACCATGGGCGGCCTCACGGGATTGTTCCTCGCTTCTCTCGCGACGGACGTGCATTTGAACGGCACATATTTCATCGTGGCTCATTTTCACTACATCATGGTCGGCGGCGCCGTGATGGCTTATCTGGGCGGAATTCACTTCTGGTGGCCGAAAATTACGGGGCGTCTCTATCCGGACGGCTGGGCGCGTTTTGCCGCGTTGGTAATCTTTGTGGGCTTCAACCTGACTTTCTTTCCGCAATTCATGCTCGGATATCTCGGAATGCCGCGCCGCTTCGCCGTATATCCCGCTGAGTTTCAGGTGCTCAACGTGATGTCTTCCGCAGGCGCTTCCATTCTGGGCATTGGCTACCTGATACCGCTCATTTACCTGACTTGGTCGATGCGTTACGGGCCTGCGGCTGGCCCGAATCCATGGGGCGCAAAAGGATTGGAGTGGACAACGCCGTCACCGCCGCCTACTGAAAATTTCGAGGAGATTCCCGTGGTAACCGAAGACGCTTATGACTACGCGCACAGTACGGTGACCCGTGTCTGATATGACCGTTCACAGCGCGCATCCCCCAGGCTTTGCGCATCAGTTCGAGGACATGGAGCAACAGCGCGAGGCCGGCAGCCTCGGGATGTGGGTATTTCTCCTCACCGAAATTATGTTTTTCGGCGGCCTTTTCGCCAGTTACATTATTTATCGGGCGCTGTATCTGCCCGCTTTCGAAATAGGCAGCCATCTGCTCGAAGTCCAGTTCGGCGCATTGAATACTGCCGTGCTGATCCTAAGCAGCTTGACCATGGCTCTTGCCATCCATTCTGCGCAAGTCGGCAAGCGTAGGGCGCAAGTGTGGTTTCTAATTACAACGATGATCTTGGGAGCTGCGTTTTTGGCTATCAAGTTCACGTTTGAATGGCATCACGACTACATTGAGCATCTAGTTCCCGGCTTCGGCTTCATCATCCGTCCCGAATGGGGCGCGGCCGGTCAGCACGTGCCCATGTTCTTCTGCTTTTATTTCTTTATGACCGGATTGCACGCGCTGCACATGATTATCGGAATCGGCCTGCTTACCGTGCTTACGGTCATGGCGCACCGTGGCCGGTTCACGCCGGAATACTATGCGCCGCTCGAAGTGAGTGGCCTCTACTGGCACTTTGTCGACATCATCTGGATTTTTCTCTTTCCGCTGCTCTATCTCATTGGAGGGCGCTACATCGGGGGTGGCCACTAGTGTCCGGTCACATCGTCTCGGTAAAACTTTACCTCGGAATTTTCGTCGCGCTTCTCTGTCTGACCGCACTCACTATCAGAGTCGCCTACATCGACCTCGGCGCCTTTAACACTGTCGCCGCGCTGGCCATCGCAGTCGTAAAGATGCTTCTGGTAGTTCTTTTTTTTATGCACGTAAAGTACAGCGGCAGGCTTATCCAGGTTTTCATCCTCGCAGGCGTGTTATTCCTCGCAATCCTCGTTACGTTTACGCTTGCGGACGAACTAACTCGCCATTGGTCGCCCACGCCTACGGGCTGGGGGATAATTGTTCCGTTGCTTTCACGCCTCTTCTAAACAAGAGTTATCGCACGCCGCGCTGCATCGTTTCTTTGGAGATATTTGGATCAACCCGCCAGGGCGAACGTCATAAATAGGGCGACAGCCGCCGTCAGTGTGAGCGAAACCAGGAACAGCACATCTGCAACCTGCGCGAGCTTCATCTGCCGCGCGCTGCGCTTCGAACGAATCGCCAGGTAGGAAAGAACGGTCGCGACGAGGTATCCCAGCGCCACAAACGCGAGAAAGTTGTCGGCCAGCGTCGTGATCTTTTCAAACCGCGTGTAGATTTTGATCAGTCCAATCACAGTCAGGCATAGCACCAGCATATTGGGAGAATTCGTAAAGACCTTTTCAGCGATGCTCACTTGCACGCTCTGCTCAAGACTCTGGTTTTCCATGAACCCTGCTCCTTTGATGGCGCTGCCGAAATAATACTCCAGGATTCGCATAGCCGACGGTCGCTGAAGCGTGCAAAAGGCGGGCGATCTAGCGAGGAACGGCGCGGAAAGCGATGACCGCGTTCAAACCTCCGAACGCAAAAGAATTTGAAAGCGCCGCGCTTACCTGTTGAGTGCGCGGCTGGTTCGGAATGTAGTCCAGGTCGCATTCCGGGTCGGGTTCATTGTAATTCGCCGTCGGCGGTAGTATCCCGTGATGCAACGCGAGCACTGTGGCGATCGCTTCAAGCGCGCCCGCCGCGCCGAGCGCATGCCCGTGCATGGATTTCGTCGAGCTAACGGCGAGCTTGTCCGCATGCGTTCCGAAAACCTGCCGAATGGCCCGGCTCTCGACCGGGTCGTTGCCCGGCGTGCCGGTGCCGTGCGCGTTGATATAACCGACCTCTTCCGGCGCCATGTCGGCGAGGCGCAATGCGTCTCGCATCGCGCGGGAGGGTCCTTCGACCGTCGGCTGTGTCAAGTGGTGAGCGTCGGACGACATGCCGAACCCGCAGATTTCCGCGTAGATTCTTGCACCGCGCGCTCGGGCCGCTTCCAACGGCTCGAGAATCATCATCGCGCCACCTTCGCCCAGAATCATTCCTCGCCGGTCTTTGCTGAATGGCCTGCAGGTATCCGGCGCGATCACTCGCATCGCTTCCCAGGCTTTCAGATGTCCGATCGCGAACGGCGCCTCGCTGCCGCCAGTCACGGCCAGTTCCACTTCGCCATCGCGCACCAAACGAAACGCCTGGCCAATCGCGTGATTCGCAGAGGAGCAGGCCGTCGACACCGTATACGTGGGCCCCGTAATCCCGAGCTCCATGGAAATATGGCTCGCACCCGCATTGGCCATCGTTTTGGGAATCGTCAGCGGGTGGACGCGGCCCCGGTCCGAGACGTAAAGATCC
>Ga0209330_1000030_pt1 | contig 70947 bp, 50 predicted proteins | sample JacPinW_OM2H0_O3_FD_187969 | JGI IMG/M metagenome (GOLD analysis project Ga0209330, IMG submission 187969) | Forest soil microbial communities from Algoma, Ontario, Canada - Jack Pine, Ontario site 1_JW_OM2H0_O3 (SPAdes) (version 2) | ecosystem: Environmental > Terrestrial > Soil > Boreal... | reverse complement strand
CCGCTTCGGCAATTCCCTCAGCAACGGTTCGCTCAAACTTCTCGGGGTCCATGTTGTAGCCGATAAAACTGAAGAAATTCGGAGTCAACCCGCCCAGGCACCCTTCTTCCACGAGTTCCTGAAGACGTTCGATCGGAAAGATTACGTTAATGTCGAGGTCTGCATCGTCGTGAGGGTATTTCAACTGATGAATGATCAGGTCATCGTGCTTCGCCCTTGAAGGCACGCGCATAAAACGGAAGTCGCCGAAAGGATGGCAGACATCCAGAGGCCGATCGGTCTTCAGGTGCACGCCGCAGGAGCTGACCAGCGTCAAGCGGGATGCGCCGAGCGGTTTTCCCAAGCGCGTCTGAGGCACGAAGCCCTCTTTGCGAATCATCGAACCGGGGTAGCGCTCGTTGATGGTGTGCCAGAGGCCCGGGCCGGAGCTGCGTCCCAACCTCGCGGCGATCGGCTGCGGATGAAGTGTCCTTATCGGCTGCCGTCATGAATCCACCTCCCGGACCTGCGGATGAAGTAAAAATGCAGATGAAAGAAAAGGAGGGCCAGAGTCGATTCGTTCGTGTCGAGACCCCGGGCGATGAATTTGCGGTCCACCTCGTCGTCGCGAAGCAGGATTTTTATGGCTTCGGCCCACGACCGGTCGATCTCGTCCTTGCCGACGGCTTCGTTGCCGTCGCCGAGGTGCAAACGAACGAATCGAACGAGCTCTCCGAGATCGCCCTGGGCGGCGGCCTCTCGCAGATACGGAACGGACATGGATCTCTCCCTCTAATGCGACGTGTCCTCGCAAATCAAATGACGCGAGGGCTGAGAATGGAGTTACTCGCTCGGATTGATCTTGCTGTACAGGCGCTTGTTGAAGCCCTCTGGCGTTTGAAACAATCTTCCGTCGGCGACAAGCCCTATGACATTCCGCATCCCGTCGAGAACCGCAGAACAGTGAGCACAGACTTTGAAATGTGCTTCCATCCTTACACGTAGCTCCGCAGAGACATCCGCATCAACGTATTCAGATATTTCTCGCCAGACCGCAGTGGGCGGTTTTGCCGGAACCTTGAGCGGGCTTGTGTTCAGCCGCTGGATGTATGAAGGTGAATTCTACCCTCTACTTGCCGGCCTGCCTTGAAGTTAAATGCCCGTCGCTCGACATTGGGCATTCCCAGATAGTTCGGAACAGAACCCAAGGCAAGTACGAGCTGGTCGTAGGATATTTGGCGTGGTTCAGACGCACCATCGGGTGAATTCACGCCTTCCATCGCTCATGGTTTCCTCCATCCGAGACTCAATGATTGTTTTCCTTCCATAGTTCCAGCAGCTAGTGATGCCGAATGGGGTCTGGAGACCGCTTAAGATCAAGAGGAAAAACCTTCAAACTCCACATGACTGGCACGGATGTAGGCGGATAGCAAACCGTCTTGTCGCAAGCCTGATACCTCAACTCCCCGCTAATCGAGATGGTCTTCCCTGTGGAAATCAGCGAGCGAGCAATATCGGAAGTTGGGGAGAAGTTTACCGTGACATCCTGAACGATACGGAACTTCCCCTCAAAGACCGGGACGTGTTCCTGAATGGCCTCCAGGTAGATATCCTTAGAGTTCGGATATATTACCGGAGCGAGTTCGATCCCCGAGGTTTCCTTCACTGCGAGCTGAATCGGTTTATACCCTTGCACTTCGGGAGAATAAACGTGGGTGCCCGGGGGAAGTTCTATTTCGGCAATCAAGCTTACCCGGCTGCCGGGCACGACGTCGCGATCTGATTGCTCAAGGGCTAGTCGAAGATGGGCTGCTTTTATATTCTGGCTCACTTCCTCGGTCAATTCCGGGAAAAGCTTCCCAATCACATTGTTCGGCGTGAATCGGTCGACGTCCTTCGCTTCAGTCCAATTCAAGAGGTTGGTTGCACCGTGTGTTTCCGCGTAAGCGACACCAGATGCGGCACTTGTGTGATTTTGCCTGCTTTCTTGCAAAGCAGGTACTCTCGCAAATTGAACTGCGAACGGACCGGGTGCAACGGTCACTGTGTGAGACATTTATAAGAAGCCGCTGAACGGCGTCAACCTTGGTGCTCGTCCCATTCGGTCCAGAAGCGCGCTTTTTCAAAACAACTGGAGCGCTGAGCAGCTCCTATCGAATCAAGCTGGAACTTTCGTGAGCCCTTCTATTTTGGCGAGAGGTCTGTGTACCAAATGCTCGGTAAATGTCATTGAGCACGAACCAAAACAGCCAATGATTTGGGAACGCCTACTCGCGATCCGAACCGGCAGAGGTTGTCACAGTTGACCGTTGCTGAGCCATATATGTGGCCCATGCTATACAGGCGCAAAGGCTCACAACCGGAAAGACAAGTTGTTCCGGTGCTCGCCAAAAATACGGCCCCCCAACGAACAACCATCCCCAAAAGCCAAAGTGTAAAATGAGCAACAAGACGCTGCTCCATACTGGCAATGGCCACTTCACAAGGAGGTAAAGCGCAGTGCAGACAATTGCTCCGCCCAACTCCATGAGAAGCATAACGTGCGGTGGATTCGGGAGAACCGGCGGCGAATATAGACGAGTTAGATACAGCCAGCAAATAGGCAGGGCGGCCACCGATATAATCCCGGCGACGGAACGGAGAACCTTCGCCCCCAGAAGGCTAGCCGAGCAGAGTCTCAAGAAGGCAAAAATGCAAACAGCCAGGACAATCGCAAGAACCAAGAACGCAGCATACGCTCCGACATAACTATGCAGATTCAGACCGAACGTTCGATTGATTCGCCACTGTAGCCTGGATTCGAGATTGGAGAAGGATGTCCTAGCGTTCACCAACCTGACAAGAAGCGCGATATTGAGAGAAAACAGGAACTCATTGGTGCGCGTATCGTAGCCTGTCTGCGACAATGAGTTTTTGCCCATTGAAACTTGCAGCCTCAGTTCTCCTCAGTTTTTCTTGCCAAGAATGTTCGTTAGAGAAGTGTCAGCGTCGTTGCCCCAATGAATTGCAGTTTTGCCATCAGCGGAGACACCGGTGAACACTGAAGGATCGGTGCATTCGCCATCATTGTAAGTGTCAACCGATCCACCAAAGATGTTATCACGCCAAATCGAAACGGGTTAGCGCGCGGCGAGACTGATTCGATTTGTTCGTTCATTCATCAGTCGAAATGCCCTCCAGTGCGGCGTCTGATTTCCTTAACGCCGTGTCCGAGATGGCGCCGCAGAAGTAACCGGAGAGTTACGCCATCCGAGTATCCGACGCGCGCAGCAATTTCCTCCACACCTTCCTGCGTCGTTTTCAGAAGATGCACGGCACGTTCGACACGAAGTTCCTGGAAATAAGATAACGGCGTTTTTCCCAAGACGGTCTGCAACCGCCTTGCTAGTGTCCTCTTGCTGCATCGGGCAGCTTGAGCGGCGTCGTCCAGCGAAAATCCCAACATAAGTCTCCCTCGAGCCCAATGTTCGAAACGTTCCACGAGCGGATCTGAGTGGGCGAGGTGATCGCTGAGAATGTAAACAGATTGCAGCGGCCGTGAGTCGACGACCAGGTATTTTGCGGTCAACGCCGCGAGTTTTGGGCTCTTCTGCTGTACGAGCCATAGCGCCAAGTCCATGTGACTGAGAGCTGCCCCGGCGGTAACAAACCCTCCGGACTTTACGATGATCTGCGATTCGTCCAGACAGACTCTCGGATATCTTCGCCGAAACAAGGGAGCGAGCCACCATGTGGTTGTCGAGTCTTGATTGTCGAGAAGTCCGGATTCAGCAAGAACAAACGTCCCGACACAGGCGGCGGCTATTGCTGTGCCGTGCTGCGACCACGATCGTAGCTCCGCGCAGGCATCGCCCACATCGGATCTCGCAAGCGCTGCCTCAAGTGGCTCTGGGGTCTTGAATCCGATTGCCAGAACCACGACCCATTCAGGGATGGACCGCGAGGGGATGGGATTAACGGGGACGACGAGTCCTTGCGATGTCTTAACATTCTTGCGCACACCAACCATCGTCACGTCGAAGCGCGGCAGGGCGAGTTCAGACATTTCCGCAAGATTATTGGCAGTTGCAAACGCATCAAGAACGGTGGCCAGACCCGTATCAAAAACGCCATCCAACACAAGGACATAGATCCTCATGGCAAATATAATATCAAATTTGGCGATCTTGCCAATGGCGTATCGACCTGCCAAAGAGCTAGCGTGGCTATGCTGGAGATAGTTCACCCAAGGAGAAACCGATGCTTACAGTTGCATTGTTCGCGCGCTTGGAAGCAAAAGCCGGAAAGGAAAATGAGGTTGCGAAGTTCTTGGAAGCAGGACTTGCCCTGGCCAACGAAGAAGCGACAACGCCGCTGTGGTTCGCGCTGCGGTTGGGGCCGACAACTTTCGGGATATTCGATGCGTTTACCGATGAGGGCGGACGTCAGGCTCATCTGAGCGGTCCAATCGCCAAGGCTCTCATGGCTAAGTCAGCCGAATTGTTTTCCAAACCGCCCGAAATCGAACGGATTGAGGTTTTGGGAGTGAAGCTCCCACGATAGAGTCGCCGGTTCGATCTAGACCACGTTGGACTCAGGATAGGTTGAGCAGATCGCCGAGCATTCGGTTGCTAGCCGAAGGCGTGTAGATGAGATAGGCGTATTTTGGAGCTGTCCCAGTATGCCTGTCACGAAAGTGTAACGCAGACTCTGGACTGCGGCTGTCGTTCTGGTTGTCATTCTTTCGAACGGACGAAGGGGACCCCTGCCTAGTGAGCAGGCGCTCTCGGAGCTCGGGATCGGTTAGCAATTGTCTTGCCGCGCAATTTCCTTTCTCAGGTTCTTCATAGTAGCGCGATCCACGTATTCACCTAGGTCAGCGTAGCGAATACACGACTAGCCGACCGAAAGCACTGGTGTCGCTCCAATTTTGTCCTGGGATTGGCGGCGGGAATTCGGCCAGAAATACTTTACCGTCAGCAATGGTCGGCGGGCTTTGCTTTGCAAAACCACGCTCCGTCCTCGCCGTTGTCTTTACTGTTCCATATCTCATTGAGCTGCCCGTTCAATCCAGGCGTGGCGTCGAAAGCTTCCGAATATCCGCGGACGATCTTATTTATCGCGTTACATGGCGCGTTATTGGGAGTTAAATCGGCACCCACAGAATCCATACACTTGAATGTGTTGTTAATCTGCTGGAAGTGCCAGCCGTTGTCCGACTGCGCGAAGAAGGAATCCCAAATATTTCCGGATGCATCTCTCCACACAAAATGCTGCTGGTCCTGAAAGGCCGAGACGAATATTCCGTCGATGGGCGTACGGCCATTCGTGGTGATCTGCTGGAAATGCCCGCTGTTGTCGGTCCTTCTGTAGAAGGAATCCCAGATATTTCCGGCCCCGTCGGTGTAAGCAAAGTGCTGTTGATCAGCGGAATCGAACACAGAGACGAAGACGTTGCCCACCGCCGGGTGCCCGTTCGTATTGATCTGCTGAAACTGCCAGCTATTGTCCGACTGCCGGAAGAAGGAATCCCAAATATTTCCGGGCCTGGCCCACCAAGACTCTCTGCGAACACACCCAACTGGCAAACACCTATTTCAAGCTTGGATATCGTTTCGGTCCTTGAGCATCTATGGTGGCGGCACCGCCAGTTCTTCCTACTTTGCCGCGATGGCGACCCAATTTGCCTCTTGACTGTCTATCTGTATTACTGTATTAGTACGGAATGTTGACTCACGTGAACCCGAGTTCAGGCGTTCCCCTCTACCTTCAAATCGAATCGCAGTTTAAATATGCGATTGCTTCGGGCGGACTCAAGCTGGGAGATGCACTACCCTCCGTGCGGAAACTTGCTGCTGAACTACGAATAAATCCAAATACAGTGGCTCGGGCTTACCAGGATTTAGAACGGGAAGGAATCATCCGGACCGTTCCGGGCGGCGGAACCTACGTGGCCGACAGCACTCCCGGCCTCTTAAAGTCTGAAAAGCTGCGTCGCTTACGTCCGTCTACTTTGCAACTTGCCGTCGAAGGGATCCAGTTAAGACTGGAACCCGAAGAGATTATCACGCTTCTCAAAGAGGAACTTTCTAAGTTGGTAGGAGAATAAGTATGTCCGATTTAGCTATTGCTACGCGCCAATTAACGAAGACCTACTCCCGAACCGAGGTCGTCAACAACATCGATCTGCGAGTAGAAAAGGGTTCGGTGTATGGCCTCGTTGGCCGCAACGGAGCAGGCAAAACGACTCTTTTGAAAATGCTTCTAGGGTTAGTGCGTCCCACAGCTGGATCACTTAATGTGCTCGGCATGGATTACTTGCATGAGCGATTGGCAATTCTCCGGCGAACGGCCTATGTCAGCGAGAGTAAGGCGCTGTTTGACACGATGACCGGCGAGGATCTGGTGCGGTTTAATAGAAGCTACTTTTCAACGTGGTCCGATGACGCAGTCCGGAAATATGTGAAAAGTTTGCAAGTCCCGATGAATCGCGTTTTCCGAAACATGTCTTCCGGAGATAAAACGAAGCTGTGCGCAGTGCTTGCGCTGGCCCAAGGCGCCGATCTAATCATTCTCGATGAACCGTTTCAGGGTCTCGACCCTGCTGCGCGAGACGAATTGCACAGGATCTTGATTGAAGATTATATTGGCGGCAACTGTACGATCCTGACTTCCTCACATCAGCTTAATGAACTGGAACAGATTGCGGACTGGATTGGCATCATCGACGCCGGTCATCTTTTATTAGAGGGACGGCTGGACGATATCAAGGGCAATTTTCGCCGAATCGTGGCTTCCGGGACAGACCTGTCACATTTCCGAAATCAAGAGGTGGTAGGCGCGACGCCGTTCGAGGGCCTCTGGCAGTTCGTAGTGCGAAAAGATGCTGATGAGGTCGCACAACAACTACGATCGAATGGGGCGGTTGTGTTGGAAATTCTTTCCATGAGCTTGCAAGAAATCTTTTTGGCGTGCATAAGAAAGGAGGAACTATGTACTTCTCCAAGTGCTGGCGAGACACCCGCTTCAGTTTCCTCTCGCTCTTAGTGTTGGTGGGCGCAGCGACGCTACTGTGGACAATACTTGTTCGCGATGGCGTATTGGCCGTTTCAGAGGAACTTAGGGCCGATGCGTTCTTTACATTGATAGCGTTCGGGACGGTCGCGCTGGCCTGCCCTCTGGGAGTCGTGGCTGGTTTGGTGCTAGGCAGTAAGGGATTGGGCGCTGAACTCAAACGACCGAGTTCGGAATTCCTATTTACTCGTCCGTGCACGCGCGGGCAATTGTTGCGGGATAGCCTGGCAATGGGCATTCTTGAGATTCTGTTCTTGCTCGCCTTCTCGATAATCGTCGCGGTCGCAGCGATTGTGATCGATGCGAATCAATTCTGGAATGTCCGCGCGTTCAGAAACTATTATGCCCAGGCAGTTCAAAAAAGTTTCGGAATTCATGACATCGGCATCGTTCTTGTATCAGTAGTTGTGATTGCAATTTTCGCGTATTGTTTCACGCAGCTTGTGGGCATTCTGACGCGTAGCGGGCGTAAGGCCTTGGCGTTTGGCGGAATATTGATTCTGGCATATTCTCTCGCGTCACTTGCGGCTCCCCGCTACGGCGATATTCAGTTACCGAGCGTGACGGGAATTTCGTTCTACAGTCATCCGACCACGTCATCCGCCTTTTCGTATGAAGCACCGATAATCGTTCTGATCGGGTTGGCCGTTCTATCGATGATCTGCGTTCTGGTATCCGGCGTTTTGCTTAACAGGAGTGAAATCTGAGCTTCGAATCGTTCTGCTAATAGCCCTTGGAGGAGGTCGAAAATGCTTTCCAATCTTATTCAAGATCTTCTATTCGGACTTCGTCTCCTGCGCAAGACCCCGGTTCTTACCTTGGCTGTTGTGATCACGCTGGGGCTGGGTATCGGCGCCAACACCGCCATATTCAGCGTAGTCAATTTTTTCCTGTTTCGGCCGCTGCCCGTCAATAATCCAGATCAAATGGTTGTCCTTGGCTTCACGCAAAGACATGGACATCTGCAATCGCAGTTTTCATACCCGGACTTTTCGGAAATACGCTCGGAATCGAAAAATGTGTTTTCGCACTTGATAGGGTACAAAATCGGATTGGACGGACTGAGCGTTAACGGCAAGGCAGATAGGATCCTGACTTGCTATGTGACGGGCGATTATTTCGAAGCGCTTGGAATTCAGCCCGAACTCGGGCGTTTCATAATTCCATCGGAAGACAGTTCCTCGGCAGCTGAGCCCGTTATTGTGCTTGGGTACTCACTGTGGAAAACTCGATTCGATAGTGACCCAAAAGTTGTAGGTAGCAAGGTGTCCGTGGACGGCCATCCCTTCACAATCGTCGGCGTAGCGCCGAAGAACTTTCACGGACTCCATCCGCTGCTTTCCACGGACGCATACTTGCCACTGGGAATGGCAATAATCGAGGGCCAGTCGGTCGATTTCAGGACCGATCGAAGGGCAGCCACCCTGACCGTTCTCGCGCGGCTGAAAGAAAATATGAGCTTGAGGCAAGCTCAGGCGTCCCTCGACGTGATAGCTGATCACCAATCGTCTCTCGGTCCTGATTCAGCGAGGGACTTCCAGGTCAGGGTATTCCCTGAAAGGCTTACCCGGCCAGAGCCGAGTTCGTCGGCGTCCATCCATTTTGTGTCGGGCATATTCCTAGCTCTAACGGCCCTGGTTTTGACGCTGGCTTGCGTGAATGTGACCGGAATTTTTCTAGTTCGGGCGACCATGCGGCGTCACGAAATGGCTGTACGGGCGTCTCTTGGGGCCACGCGGTGGCGACTCATTCGGCAATTGCTATCAGAAACCTTCTTGCTGGCTTTATTCGGCGGGATTGCGGGAACTTTGATTGCTTATGGATGCTGTCGACTAATCAGTTCTATCAATTTACGAACGGATATTCCTTTTGAATTTAATTTCGACCTTGACTGGCGAGTCCTCTCGTTTACTGCCGCCGTCGTCCTACTGACGGGCGTGCTGGTCGGAGTTGCCCCTGCCTTCCGCGCTTCGCCAGGGAACCTTAGCGTAGATCTGCACTCCGGCGGACAGAGCGGAACGAGAAGCCAGAATCGCGTCCGGAGCATTCTGGTCGTGGGCCAAGTGGCCGGCTCTCTGACTCTTTTGATCACGGCAGGGCTTCTCGCGCGCAGCCTGGAGAGAGCGCAGCGAATGAATTTAGGTTTTGACGCTCACCATGTCGTCAACATGACCATGGATCTTAATGAAATCGGATACAGCGAGCCAAGAACACGCGAGTTCTATAAGCTACTGCTCGAACGGGTCCGCAACCTGCCAGGAGTTGAGACGGCAAGCCTTGCCTTCTCCGTTCCCATGGGCTACAACCAGAATTCTGGCAGCGTCGCCATATCAGGCAACGCAGAGGCCTCCGCTGAGCGCCCGACAGAGGTCGGCTATAACTGTATTTCCCCCGGATACCTTAAGACTCTTCATATTGATCTTCGGTCCGGTCGCGATTTTAGTGTCGCTGATGATGAAAGCACTCAGCACGTTGCATTGGTGAATGAAGCGATGGCAAGTCGTTTTTGGCCGGGCGAAGATCCAATCGGCCACTCGTTTCGACTATCCGGCGATCCCGAAAGCACGGTCGTCGTGGGGGTAGTTGGTGATAGCCGCCAGGCGAGTCTTCCCGGACCCATGCGGCCATACTTTTTTGTTCCGTTGGCACAGAACTATTCGTCTCTGGAAACACTACAGGTTCGTTCTATGATCCTGCCGCAGACTATGATTCGCGAGATACGGATGGCAATCCAGAATCTCGAACCCAACCTACCCGTGTTTGACGTTCAAACTATGGAGCAGGCGCTTGGGACATTAGACGGGCTCCTCGTGTTTCGATTCGGAGCCGTTTTGGCCGCAGCGCTCGGGTTTCTCGGGATGGTTCTTGCTGTTGTAGGTGTTTACGGCGTCGTTTCGTATGCCGCGACTCGGAACAACCGCGAGATCGGTATTCGCCTTGCGCTTGGCGCTACGCCGCTCGACATCTTCAAGATGATTTGCGCGAGAGGCCTCATCATCGCAAGCGCTGGCATCGCTGTTGGATTTATCCTGGCTCTCTCAATCGCGCGGCTGCTCGCTAGCATGCTTATCGGCGTCGCTGCCACCGACCCGCTGACGTACTCAAGCGCAGCAGCTCTCTTGCTCTTGGTAATCCTGCCAGCCTGCTACGTTCCTGCACGACGAGCAATGGGTACAGATGTCATGTCTTCGATCCGACACGAATAATCCAAGTGGTAAGACGCCGCCATCGCTCTGATGTAAATCCTGGCGGGTTCGACTTGTTGTTCGCTAATTTGAATCTGGAGTTATTTGACTATTTCCATCGGCTCGGCGTCGATTTCCTGCGCTCCGAACTCCTGGGCAAGACCGGTTGAGTTAAGAAGATTGACCGCGGAGTGGCGGTCGTTTACGCCTAACTTGCTGAAAATATTTGCCAAATGAAACTTTACTGTCCGTTCGCTGATTCTGAGGGCGCCGGCAATCTCCTTATTGGACATCCTCCGCTGCAGCAGATTAAGTGTCACCTTTTGACGAGACGAAAAAAGTGGTCGCGTGCCGGTCTTGCTCACCACCAGCTTAGACGCGTAGAGAGCGAATTTTTCAAGCATCTCCGGCGAGACCATTAAATGCCCCTCGGAAATTCTCTGCACTGCCAAAATCAACTTGCGATCGACGGACTCATAGGGAATAAATCCTTGAATTCCAAGGAATAGAGCTCGGCATAAGTCCTCATCGGAAATCGAGGATGCCACTATGAGGACTTTCGGATCGGGGCTAAAGGATCTGAGAGAGTGTATGTAGCTGGGGAAGGCATGTGGCAAGAACTCTAAGTCCATGATTACGATTGACGGACTACGTCCTTGCAAAGATTGTTGGTCGACGATTGTCCCGCTGGCGAAAACTTCGAAAGCAGTGGCGCGCCGCAGGATAGTTTGCAAGTAGCGGGATGCGAGAGGGTGATGAGAAATTAGCCATAATGGAAAACGCTTATCGCTTCGCGTTTTCTCGCCTCGAGTTCCTACCGGCCGTATGCGAATTGTCGCCATCCCTTACCCCCCCGGACGGCGAACCGTTCCGGCAGCCTTGAAAGTTTGCAGTTACAGACTGCACCAATCTCACGATAATGACTGTCCGGTACAGGTTACCGTCTTTGACACATCACCCTGTCCATTAAGTCAGTAGTCATCTTACTGTATTTCGTATAAACAAGTGTTCGAAGCATATTAGACAATCCTGGAAGACCAAGGGCTTGCGCAGATCAATGGGCGACGCCAAGCGTCGTGTTCAAGTTCGAACAATTGCAAGCGAGAGGACAGGCAGGAAGGCACACCGATTCAGATAATTCCGTCATTGAGAGGAGCGCGCAATGAATCCGAACTGCCCTGAATTTCTCGACCCTCAGGTCTGGACGAAAGCCATGTACTTTTCACGAATTCGACGAGTCATTGAATATATAGAAGAGCGCCTTGAGGAACCTCTCAGCTTAGATTGTGTCGCAAAGATAGGTTGTATGGAGAAAACCGCGTTTTCGAAACATTTCAAAATTAAAACAGGCGTTTCACTCTCGAAATTCCTGCAAGTCTATCGAGTGAGCAAGGCCGCTGCTGGGATCAGAGCATCAGATGAGTCTCTCACTTCTGTTGGTTTATCGGCGGGCTTCTCAAATATAAGCTCGTTCGAGCGGACTTTTAAGAGCGTAACGGGGCAAACGCCCTCCACCTACCGGAAATGCTTCCTGCGGGGAAGCTGCATGTCCGGAAAATCCGGCCGAACCGAGCTCGAAACCGCCACATCACTTTCTTCCCAAGGAAAATGACCTAAGTAGCGAAGTGGACTTATCGTTGCATCATGCCTTATCTTCACAGATCTACATCGAGGGACTTAAAGGGCCTCGCACTCCGTTCTCGCGGCTGAGATTTCATCCGGCTCAGATCCAAAAGCATTTCCCATCGGGATTTCAGTAATGTGTCCGAACGGGCTGTAAATTCCAAGCTCTATGGGGCGTCGACTTTTGGCCAAGAAGCGACGATAGATGGCCAACGCTCGCGTAGCAATCTCGAAAACTAATAGAGCAGAATGGCGTCGCTTTTAACCCGCATAACAGGAGCACAAATGAGCAAGATTCTTGCACTTCAAAGCCTGCCTTCGACTGTGTCTAAACCTGAAGATCCGCCGGTCGGAAGCGGGTACAGCATATGCTGCAACAACAGCTGCATCAGTTTTAACTGCAAGTAAGTTTCACAAGAAACTTCTCAAGTCCTAAGAACGGCAAAGGGTACCTAGCTCACAATCTTGAAAGGAGATCACCATGGCAAGGATTCTGGCGTTGCAGGGTCTGTCCAGTAATGTTTTGGACCCGGAGCTACCGCCGGCGAACAGTGGTTATAGCTTGTGTTGTGGCAAGAGTTGCCTAAGTTACAACTGTCACTAGCCTTTGATCCTAATGAGTAGGCAAAGGACTGAGATTTTAGATCACGTGAAGCACGAAGAGTCAAATGGCCCCAAAAAAACAGCCCCGAGGAGATAACGATGACTAAGATTCTTGCATTACAGACGCTGGCGAGTTCCGATGTAGATACCCCGACAAAACCGCTCCAGCCGATTCCTAGCAACTACAGCATCTGCTGTGCCAACAGTTGTATTAGCTTCAACTGTCACTAAGTAAGACTGAATCGGCAGTGCTTTGGCGCTGCCCTTTTTTGACGAAGCGTTGATACGCGCGGGCGAGAAATGCTCGCGGAAGCGTTTAGGGTGACTAAAACTGTGAGGAGGATGAGATGAACAAGATACTGGGGCTTCAAGCTATGGCAGCTTCTGTCAACAAGCCGGAAGAACCTCCGAAAGGAAGTGGGCTTAGCGTTTGTTGCGCAAACAGTTGCTTCAGCTACCAGTGCGGATAAGTCGGCGGTTAGGTTTTTTCTAGCAAGTTGCTTTGCCCGGCGCTGTTAGACACGCTCAAGCGGTAGTGTGGAATAACGCAGAACTGGATATATTTAGTGCGAGAATTGATCGATTTCGTGGTGACGAACCCCGAGTTCTTCGAAAGCACCTCGGCTCGCAAAATAACAACTGAGTATCTCAACGCATTGGAGGAGATCCTCCCTCCAGATTGGTCGCTGGAAAGACGTGACATCTGGTTATTCGGAACGCTCGATAGAGATCGGATCCCGAGGCAAGGTTTTAAGATTCACGTTTCAGGAACGCCTCTGAACGCGAAAGAGTTGTTAACTATCGTCGTTCCGGAATGCGTGAAAGAAGGGACGGCATTCAAGGCAGTTGCAGATTCCTTTCTGTTAACGCACCTCTGTTCGAAGGGTTACAACCGCGGTTCGGCCGGGAAATTTATAACGATATACCCGACGGACCTCTCGACTTTCAGGCGATTGCTCGAAGCGCTCGACGAGAATACAAAACATCTCGCAGGTCCGTACATCCTCTCAGATCGACGATACAAGCAGAGTCGCGTTCTTTTTTATAGGTATGGCGGTTTCCTTCAGTCGTATATGCTCCGTGTCGACGGTACAAAAGAACCGCTGATTACGGCGCCAGATGGCACGCTGAAATCGGACGTCAGACTGCCAATTTACGCGCTACCCGAATGGGTTGACGATCCGTTTGAGATGCCCTCCACGGAGCAAGACGATTCCCCAACTTTGAACAATCGGTACGAGATTAAGAGTCCAATTCATTACTCAAACGCGGGCGGAATTTACAAAGCAATAGACACCGTAACCCAAAAACCGGTTGTCATTAAAGAAGCTCGTCCGCTAACCGCTTATGTTCAAGAAGGATCAGGCTTCGGAGACGCAACAAGATTCCTGGAGCGGGAATATTCAATCTTAAAAAAGCTCGAGCATTTGCCATTTATTCCAAAGACGATTGAATTATTCAAAGAATGGGAACATTCGTTTTTGGTAGAAGAGTTCGTTGATGGGATTCAGCTCTCGTCTTACAGAGCCAGTTTTGATATGGCACTAAGTCCATTCACCTTGGACGCAAAGCGAACCGCTAACTTCTGCAAAAAATTTCAAGTCCTAGGCGCGAAACTAATCGATGCCGTATCAGCCATACATGAAGAAGGTGTGCTGATAGGGGACATCTCTCCCTATAACGTAATTGTTGATCCTGAAAATCTTGATATCACCTTGATCGATTTTGAGAGCGCTCATGATCTAAAGCATTCGAATGAGAGCGGTTTTTTCTCGGCAGTATGGTCGACTCCGGGATTCCGCTCGCCCGAACGAGTGAGCAAGCAAAGGCTTACGAAAGCCGATGACTTCTATGCGCTCGCGATGCTGTTGTACAGTCTGATCCTTCCGGTCCAAAGCCTGTTCGAGATCGAGCCCAAGGCGAAGAACGTTTTCATCGATCAAATCGGCGCAGCAGTTGGGTTACCGCCGCGAATTAAGCGGTCAATCATACTGCTGTGCGATGGTTCGCCAGAGGCTGCGCGAGCCGAACTCGCCACGTGCTCCACCGATGGAAACACCGTTGGTGCATCTCCCGAGACAATATCCTCTCGACAGTTTGACGGAACTCCGGACGAGTCTGATATTCCCGAAGTGCTAAAAAAAATTGAGCGATATCTGCTTAATACCTACGACCTGGAGCGAACCGATCGACTTTGGCCCGCCGACTACTCAGTTTTCTTCACGAATCCTCTGAGCGTCGGTTACGGCACTTGCGGTACCCTTTTGTGCCTCCAGGATCTCTGTCAAGAAATTCCGAGCGAGCTTAAGAGTTGGCTGCAAGGGATTGCCCTCAATACGGATTCTTACCCACCAGGACTGTATGTAGGGCTCAGCGGAATTGCGTGGACGCAGTTGGAACTCGGGGATACTACCGCGGCGTCCGAAGCAATGTGCTTGGCCTACTCATCTCCACAACTCTACGATGACCCGACTCTGTTTTGGGGCGTTGCAGGTTGGGGTTTGGCCAGCCTGAAATTTCACGCTTCAACGCAGGAAAACCTCTTTCTCGCGAAGGCTATCGAAGCAGGAGACTATTTAGTTTCCACAGCTCAAGAAAGCGATGCTGGTTACTCTTGGAAAAGTATACTTCACGACAGAGTTCACTTTGGACTCGCCTATGGTGCAAGTGGTATCGCACTTTTTCTATTAAATCTGTTTGGGGCAACGGGCGATAAAAAGTTCCTCGAACACGCCGAGCGAGCGATGGCATATGAGGTTGCCAACGCCATAGTTAGGGACGAACAAATCACCTGGGGTCGATATTCGCGCGACTCATTGGAAGAGCCCTATTGGCTTCATGGCTCAGGCGGGATCGGGAGTGCCCTAATCCGGTTTTTCGCTGTGTTGCAGGACCAAAAGTATTTGGACTTGGCGGAAAGAGCGGCTAATGCCGCATTTTCTCGATTTTGCGTTCTGCCTGCTCAATTCGAAGGCCTTAGCGGAATCGGTGAATTTATGCTCGACATGCATATGTTCACAGGCCAGGCCCGATATCGTGAACTCGCTTTCGAGATTGCCAAAAGCGTTCTTTGTTATCAGATAGAGAGACCAGCGGGCTGCGCGTTCCCGGGAAGATATTTGCTCAGAATCAGCAACGATTACGGTTACGGAACCGCGGGAGTCGGTTGCTTCTTAGATCGTTTAATAAATGGAAAACCGCGCCGATTTCACGATTTGCAGCCCGTATCGGCAGCAATTCCTTGCGTTCTGAACCAGAATCTATGACCCTCGTTAAAACGCTGCGTCAAAGTGCCAGCTACCTGCGTCCCCACGCAGCGGGGGTAACATTTCTCGTTGCAACTTCCATCATCGGAGCGATTCTCGCAGGTGTCGGCGATCCGGTGGTCACCAAGATCTTGATTGACGCACTTGGTTCTCACAATATGCGTCGTTTTTTGACCGTCGCGGTTATTGCGTTATTCCTGTACACCATCCTACGTTTGGCTAATGTCGTTTCCGAACGCTTGACTCAGCGAGTGCAAAATCAGTTGAGCCACGGACTTGTACTCAAAATGCTGAAAGTATTTTATTGCTTGTCCTATTCGGCAATTAGGCAGACTGAAACCTGCTACTTTGTTTCGCGCATTTACGACGAGCCTGTTGGAATTACGCAAATGGTTCCACTAATCGTCCAGCTGGCGAGCTCCATAGTTCTGGTGGTGAGTGCGGTTGGGGTTTGCATATGGCTTTCTTGGAAGGTTGCGATCGTTGTTTCGGTTTTCGTGCCATTGTTGCGCTTTGCCGCCATTCGGTATAACGCAAAAATCAGCGACACTACCGTCAAAGGAAACGAGCAGGAATCACGGCTACGTGAAGGTTTAGGTCGGGCCGTAGATGGATACAAGACCGTGAATATTTTCGGTCTCGAACAGATTGTTCGGGGAAAGATCAATGACTTGATGAACTCGTACTTTTCCGTGCTTGAGACTAGAGTTCGATATTCTTCAGCTTTTCGCGCGCTTAGCGGGATGTTGTTGTCTTACGCGGAGTTGGCCGTTCTGCTCGGTGCCGGCGTTGAGGTACTGCGCGGATCGCTTTCGATAGGTGGATTATTCGGATTTGTTAGTGCTTACGGACGCGCCGTCAACGGATTTCAGAACATAACTGCGCTTATCCCGGCAATTTCCAGCCTCGGTGGACAATTACATCGGATTGGCGAGTTTGTCGCTAGCCCTTCACCCCAAACTGTTTGCACACGCGAAGACGCCGTCATGCAGCTGGAAGGTGGGGTTTTCAGCGTAGGGGGACGCAATGTTTTGGCCGATTGCGATTTCTCGATCGGCATGGGGGAGAAGGTGCTGGTCCAAGGACCCAACGGCAGTGGCAAATCCACTTTGGCCCATATTCTCAGCGGTTTTTTGGAGGTTCAGAAGGGCAGCAGGCGAGGTCCAGACCTGACACGCATAAGCGCTTTATTGACGCCGAGCGCCTTTATCCCGGGGACGCTTAGGGACAATGTGAATTACACCCTTCTCCCGAGCGAGAAGCAGGCGCGGTTTGAGCACTTGGCTGCCCAGTTCGGGTTGGCAACTAAACTCGCTGAAGATCCGGCACGATTTTCGGACGGAGAGAAAAGAAAAGCTCAAGTCATAATGACTCTCTTAAAGGATGCAGATTTTTATATTTTTGACGAACCGTTGGCGAACATCGACATCGAAACTCGCGACCAAGTAATGCGGACAATTTTGCATGATACTAGCGGCAAGGGAGTTGTCGTGATCACGCACGGCGAGGATCACCACCGGGATCTGTTCGATAGGCAATTCAAGCTCATCAGAGAATCTGAGTGCGGCGAAGCAGTATTCACCTAGTCGTTGTGTGTCAGGCCAATTCTGCCCAAGGAGAAAAACAATGAATCGAGTATTGGCATTGCAAGCGTTAGATCGTTCACTCGTGGTCGAAAAGCCGACGGAGCCACCGAGACCCCTCGGCAGCAACTTCAGCGTCTGCTGCGGTGCTAGCTGCATCAGCTATCTGTGCTGAGGGGTTCATTTTTTGTTCGTACTAATTGGTTCTGAAAGTTGCCCGAAGAAAGCTGCTTTGCAGCAAACAACACTTCGCGCAAGCGGGTGTGCTAAAGACCCGGACAGTAGGTTCGACTGTCGGGGACTGCGGATGTGGGTTTTTTAGCCACCGTTCTGAAGTATCGTCAGTGCCGCCTCGTGTGCATTAGCACTCGGGAAAGAAACAGTCCAGGAGTTCAACGATGAATAGTACTTGGAGGCTCGCACTAGCGTTCTTTTTCGTTTCTTTTGTATTCAGCTCATATTGTTCATCTCAAACTCTAGTCTCGCGCGAGGATGCAAGAAACGGCTCGACTAGCTTGCCGCGAAAGGAAGATATCAAGCAGTTTCTCTGCGGACATATTGAGGGCTTTTGCGACCAGGCGGCGCTGGACGTGTCTAGCCCTCGCGCTTCGAATTTTCCGGGCTTTTTCGAAATCACCTTATCTCTCACAGCGCACGACCAAACTCAATCGAGCGAAATGTATATTGCTGAAAATGGCGGGTACTTGGTGGCGGGTAAGCTATACGGTTTGAGCGGCGGCGACGTTAACGAACAAATAGTCAACTGCGTCCGAAATCGCTTCAATGTTCAGCCCAATAGCACATTCACGGTCAGTCCGAGGCTCAAGTCCATTTTCCCGGGCCTGGATGTGGTTACTGTAACGCCACAGCAGGGCGGCCTTTCTGAAAATTTCTTCATTACCACCGATGAGCAAGTCCTTGTGGTGGCGGCAGTGAACGCTATTGCTGGACACCCCAGCAAGAAGCAAATCATGGAAACAATCTCTACTATCAAAGCGCCTCAGCGCGGGTCGCGCAAACCTCCCGTCACGATTGTAGAATATGCTGATCTTGAGTGTCCTTCATGCGCCCAGTTGAATTCTTTTTTAGAAAATGAAGTATTGCCGAAGTATGCCAAATCAATTCGCATAGTCTATAAAGAGTTCCCTCTAACGATCATACATAGATGGGCGCTGCCGGCGGCGATTGCGGCTGAGTGCGTTTATCAGTACGATCCTGAAGCGTTTGCTACTTATCGTTCGCTGATCTTCGAGCATCAAGCGGATTTCGCACAGGCAAACGCTCGAGACGAATTACTCCGGTTTGCGAGCGATGTCGGAGCAAACCGAACGCAACTATCAAGCTGCCTAGATTCTTCAGCTCCTCTCGATAAGATTCAAAAAGACCTTCTAGAGGGAGAATCTATCGGAGTTTCGAGCACGCCCACTATCTTTTTGAATGGCGAGTCATTCATCGGGACAACCCGACAGGAACTATACTCCGCGGTCGACAAAGCGATTAAGAAGCAGTGATCCCTTAAGGGGGCTTTGCAAGCAGGGACCACCAGTTCGATCTCTTCCACGTTGGAGTCTGGATAGGTTGAGCAGATCGAAAATGTCACGGTAGTTGCGGCAATTCGCGATTAATTGCGAAGAAAAGGTAACTAAAGAAGAGAAGTTGACTCATCGAGTTTCATCGCAACTCGCTGATCCTCCTCGGAAAACTCCCGCTCGGGCAAATGGTGACGAAGTTACTCAAGTGACTGTTAACCGAAGGGTTGTTAGTTCGAATCTTGCCCGGGGAGCCAACCTTCTCCTTCTCTCTCGGTTGCTTACAAATCTACCTTTCTCAAGATATTGCCTTTGGATTGCGCTTCGAGTCGCCGGTGTTGTAATCATTGAAAAGTGACGTGTCATTGCACACTTTTATACCTTGTGGTACACCTACGCACGCTGAATTGGGTGGGTTAGGCCAGAAGGATCGAGGACGAAGCTGATAGAGCGGGTGTTAGCGGAACTGAAGAATGGGCCTTGCTGTGCTGGATGAACTCGGCTTGTAGGCTATATCTCTTCCGGATGCCAACCGCAGGGAATTTATTCGGCTACCGTGGCGGCTTAGAATTTTTCGCAACCTCAGGAAAAGCATTACATAAAAAACTTACTTCACGCCTGGAGAATACCCTTGAGCCAGAGCACTCGCGAGTCGGCATTAAGAAATGATTTGTCGCCCAACCCGATTCGGTGCGATGCGATGGATGGCAAGTCCGGTGGCTGGCGGAGAACTCTGTGTGGCGGGACATTCTGCGTAGTGGCAATAATGTCTCTAATATCGATGACGGCTTGCAAGCAATCATCATCGCTTCACGATAACAGTGCCAATAAGCTCGTTCGCTATTGCTTCTTCATTACTGCTGACAGCTGCACGAATTGGCAAGAAACGAACATGTCTGATCCAGCTCCCGCAGGACCTAACCCGCCGTACGTAGCCGTAGCGGTTCGCCAAGACGATTGCTCGCTGACGCGATTCATTCTGGATGACACGTCCGCTATTCAGCCGGCCTTTACAATTCCAAATTACCAGGACCAGCTACATCAGAATTCGGCGCTCACCACCACGTCCGATCAATTTAAGAACGGCTGCACCGATCCGACAACCGGGATAGGGTCGCAGCAAGGGCTGGCAATCGGCCCCTTCGCGAACGGAAACCGAGTGCTCGTCGGCCTTTCCAATTCGGATGTGGTGCTAACGATCATAAACAGTACGGGAAGCATCGTTTCCACGCAGAATGTTTTACTGATACCTGCGAGCGAAACCAGCGCTATTGCCTTCACAGCTGCCACCGCAGATTTAAATGGCGATGGTAACGGCGACATCGTGGTGGCGAGCTCGGGGTTTTCCGGCGCGAATTCGGGACAAGTCTCGATATTGCTTGGAAACGGCGATGGCACGTTTCAGACACCGGCGAATATTCCGGTGGTAGCTCCGATCACCGGCGTAACGATTGATGATATGAACGGCGACGGGAAGCTGGATCTGATCGTAGTGGGCCTCACGCTCTTCAACGGTGGAACAGGGTTAGAATTCTTGCCGGGAAAAGGCGATGGCACATTTGGGACGGCAATTCCCGCGCCCGACGGCGTGCAAGGGTTGGTAGCCGTTACCGCAGACTTCAATAACGACAACAAAAAAGATATCGCCACTAGCACGGGACAGATTCTATTGGGCAATGGCACTGGCACATTCACATTGCAACCCGCGACGCTGCCGACCTTGACGCCCACAGGCGGGAATCCCAACACACAGACCGGAATCGCGGCCGCAGATTTTAATAAAGATGGGAAAATGGATTTGGCGGTGACGAACGCCGTCGCGCTGACGGTGGATTTGTATTTCGGAAACGGCGACGGGACGTTTACGTATCAGGAATCGTATCCCTCGGTGTTTGGGCACCAGAATATTCAAACAACGGATATCGACGGCGATGGGAATGCGGACTTATTCGTCGGAACCGCATCAGGCGGGGGATACGGAACAGACATAAACGCTCAGGGACTTTTTCTATCGCTGCTGAACAACGGAACGGGGCGCATGGCGGCGGCCCACGCTTATCTCCCGGCGCAGCCGGCTTTGCAGTTCCCTGTTGTTTACGACATGGCGGACTTCAATGGCGACAAAAAGCCGGACATCCTGACGATTGGCGCCGATGCCGGAAACACCACGGCGCTTTTATCCGTCCTGAAGGGCAATGGCGATGGAACTTTTGCGAAGGGCACGAACACGAACATCACGATTGGCGGGTTGGTGAATGCACAGGCTCATCTGAACGCACTCGTTGCCGGCGATTTCGACGGTGATGGCAAGATCGACGCGGCGTTTGCCTATACCGATCAAGCCGGAAATAACACAGTCTCCGTGGCGCTCGGCAATGGTGACGGAACTTTTAAGGTACAGTCTGACTTTTCACTTCCAGCCGCGGTTGTGAATCTTGTCGTAGCCGATATCAATGGCGATGGCAAACCAGACTTTGCGTTCATCGCGAATCCATCGACGACAGGCGACACGACCGGAACAGAACTGTTCGTAATGTTGAATCAAAGCACGTCTGGAAATCTCTCATTTCACGCCGCGCAATTGATTGACTCGAAACCGAACCTGGGATTCATCACCGCATCGGATCTAAATGGAGACAACAAGCAAGATGTCATCCTGACTTCCTCGAACCAAGGCACTCAGGCGCAAGGCATGGTGTTCGTCTATCTCGGAAAAGGCGATGGCACGTTTCAGACTGCGGCGCCTTTCAGCGCCGGAACTTTTCCTGGGCCGGTCACGGCAGCGGACCTGACGAGTGACGGCAAGTTAGACCTGCTGGTGGCGGCTACCAATTCGGATTTGACGACTGGGACGCTCACCGTTTTGCCGGGAAAAGGCGACGGAACTTTCGGAACCGCAATTACCTCGCAAATCTCCGAGGGTTCGGGCTCGAGCATCGTGGTGGGAAATACGGTACCCGGCGATGAGCCGCACGTAATTCTGGGGACCTGTTGCGGAGACAACCTGACGCTCGATCTGGTTAGCGTCGGGGACGGAACATTTCTCCCGCTGGCACAGCAAGACTCCAGTATGCCACTTGGCGTGTCGGCGCAATTGGTAAAGCTGGTTGACGTAAATGGTGACAACCTTCCAGATCTCGCGATGGTAAGCAATCAATATGCGATCGAAGTGTTCCTCAATTTGAGCGGATCGCAGGTCGCCACCACGCCGACAAATACGGCGTTAACCGCTTCCGCCACCACGACCGCGTTTGGACAATCCGTAACATTTACGGCGACCGTGACACCTCAATCAGGCACTGGCGTACCCACCGGCACCGTCACATTTTTCGATGGGGCGACACCGCTTGGATCGGCCGGGCTCCAAAACTCGGGAACGACTTCAACACTTCAGACTTCGACGCTAGCCGTCGGAGCGCATTCCATCACAGCAACGTACAGCGGAGACGCAAATTTTGCCACGTCCACTTCGACTGCGGTGGTAGTAACGGTTTCGCAGGGTCCACCGAAAGCAAGTACGACAACGGTTGTGACGGCTTCGCCGAATCCCGCGACTTTTGGCGCGAATGTAACGCTTACGGCTACGGTCACCTCGGCTACCGCCGGAGCAATTTCCGGCACCGTGACGTTCTCGGACGGAGTTGGCGTGCTGGCGGGGAACGCCGTCGTCGGCGCAGGCGGAATCGCGACGCTCTCAACGACAATGCTTCCGGTCGGTTCGCAGTCGATCACCGCACAGTATAGCGGCGACACAAACTTCGCGACCAGCACTTCTGCAGCGTTCACGGAAACGATAAATGCGCCAGCGTTGATTTCGACGACGACTTCGCTCACTGGGCCGACGACGGGAAATACGGGGGCGAGTGTTATGTTCACTGCTACGGTGACGCCGGCTAGTGGCACGGCGAAGCCGACAGGCACTGTATCTTTCCTCGACGGCGCAACTTCGCTCGGGACTGGCACGCTCAGTGCGGCTGGAATTGCGACATTCTCCACCTCCACGCTTTCTGCGGGGCCGCACACCATCACGGCGAAATATAGCGGCGACGCGAATTTCTCGACGAGCACGTCGAGTGGATTGACGATAACCATTAGCGGGACCACGACACCGAACTTCGTTCTTTCGGCGTCGCCTACGAGCGTGACCGTGACGCGCAATCAACCCGGGGTGACAACGATCACTGCGACGCCTTCCACCACTGGAATGCTCCGAAGAAAGAAGCCCGCGGATGACACTGACGAGACTATCCAGTTTTCGTGCACGGGTCTGCCGGCAGGAGTTTCGTGCGCGTTTGCACCAACATCCTTGACGCTGGATAGCTCGGCGGTTAGCACGCAGCTGACGATCAGCGAAGGCGCGGCAGGCGCAGCGCTCGGCGGAAAATCCTCGAACGCGCTTGGGGGAGTATTCGGCGCCGGCAATGATCGAGGATTGCGCGGGCGCGCGAAGGCGTTATTTCTTCCCGTGCTGGGTTGCGAATTCATGCTGCTGGCTGGATTGTGGCGGCGGAGGAAAACCGCGAACGTGCGCGGCGGCAGACTGGCGTACGCTGGAGCGTTTCTGGTGATCGTGGCTACATTTGCGGGCGGCTGCTCAAGCTCAGGCGGTTCGAAATCAACGTCGGCCACTATTACGATTAACGCGACTGTCGGCAATCAGGTTGTGCCGCTGCCGCTGAACGTCATCGTTCGAAATTGAAATTTCGCCGATCTCAAGTTAAGCCGGCAACACGCGATGGAGGGGTGGTAGCGCCTCATTGCTCTTGCGAATTCGTCGCTACCGATTCTTCCAGCAGAAAATGGATCCGGTGAATGTGAAACGTGCGCAGCTCTTGCGTGCGATTCTCGCGCTCGGGGCAGTGACCCTGCTTCCGTTGGTGAGCAAGGAAGCCTTCTGGACGCGTGGTCGGCATGATTCTGCGCAAATGGCGCATCTGCGATCGACGCAATCCGCGGGGAAGTCACGATTTCCACGCATGCCGACCACGACCACACATGCCCTCAGCGCCAGTCCCAAGAAAAACCTAGTTCCCAATTCGATACACGCCCCGCCAATACCTACTGCAATATTCAGCGATTTGAGGGACTTTTACTGGGTCGTTTTGAGCCTGCGAATGGCCGACGAGACGAAATTCATTGTGAGGCGGGGGCCAAACTTGGGAATTTAGCTTTGGCGACCGCAGTAAGGGAGACGAATGGAGATCGGTTCAGGCCTGCGCATCGGTCCGTTTGAGGTTCTTAGTCCGCTGCAACCCGCCGTTTCAAAGGCTCGCCGGTACGGCGAACATCAGTTCCCCGGAAGACTCATCGTTGTAGAAGGTATCGACGGCTCCGGAAAATCCACGCAACTTAGCCTGCTGCACAAATGGTTGGCGGCCAAGGGCTATGGCGTGGTTTTCAGCGAATGGAATTCGTCGCCGCTGGTGAAGGACACCACCAAGCACGGCAAAAAGAAAAAGATGCTGACCCCGGCAACTTTTTCGCTAATTCATTCCACCGACTTCGCGGATCGCACGGAGCGCAGCATTCTGCCACTGCTCAAAGCGGGTGCGGTCGTGCTGTGCGACCGCTACATCTATACGGCGTTTGCGCGCGACGTGGCACGCGGAATGGACCGTGAATGGGTGCGAGAACTATACGGATTCGCTGTGAAGCCCGCGATCGCATTCTATTTTCGCGTGCCACTGGAAACCGCAATCCATCGCTTGCTGGATGGGCGCGACGGTTTCAAATTCTATGAAGCAGGAATGGACTTGAATCTGGCGGAGGATTCGGTGGAAAGCTTCCGGCTGTTCCAGGGACGCATATTGTCGGAGTACGACAAGATGATTCCGGAATTCGGTCTCACGGTGGTCGATGCCACGCTTCCAATTGAAGTGCAACAAGCACAAGTACGGCAAATCGTGAAATCGCACTTGGGCAAAGCCAGCGAATTGAGGGTCCAAGCATGAGAGAGACTTACGGAAAACTTTTGCCCGGAATGCGGCTCGCCGATATGCCCGGAAAATTGATCGTGATTGAAGGCACGGACGGTGCAGGTCGCAGCACGCAGATTGACCTGTTGAAACCGTGGCTCGAAGAGCTCGGCCATGCGGTGGTCGATACAGGCATGACTCGTTCACCTCTGGCCGGGGATGGGATTCGCCGCGCCAAAGAAGGCAACAATCTTGGCCGTGTGACGCAGGCTCTGTTCTACGCCACGGATTTTGTCGATCGCCTGGAAAACGAGATCGTTCCAGCACTGCGCGCGGGGTTTATCGTATTGACGGACCGCTACATCTATTCGCTGATGGCGCGTGCGATCGTGCGCGGAATGGATCCTCGTTGGATACGCAGCATCTATAGCGTCGCGCTAAAACCTGACGCCGTGTTCTATTTGCGAATCGGCATCGACCAATTGCTGCCGCGCGTGGTGTTCAGCCGCGGATTCGACTATTGGGAATCGGGAATGGATCTGTACCCGGGCGACGACATGTTCGACAGTTTCTGCAACTATCAGAACGCGCTACTGACGGAATTCGACCGGCTCAGTTCCGAATTCAATTTCCAAATGATCGATGCCGCGTCGGATGCGCGAATTGTGAGCACGCAGTTGAAGCAAAATATTTTGCAATTACTGGAACGCGATTCGCGGAAGAGCTTTCTGGCGCGTCTCGAGCATGAAGCAGCGGCGACGCGGCCGAGCGTGCTGCAAGAAAAACCAGCGGTGCGAGTCGCAAGCCTCGCGGATGCGGGAATCTTTACCGTAGCTAGCGCAGCGACGGCGCCAAGGTCGCACGGTAATGGTAATGAAAACGGTTACCACGCCACGGATCGTCGTTAGGCGACTAAGCAATCTGCCGACTGGGGTAGCGCAGCAGGTTTCTTTCCAGCGCTCGGAGGCTAGACAACGCATTACCAATGACCTCTCGTTCCGGGTCTTGGTCTTCGTCCAAGCTTTGGATTCGCAGAAATATTGCAGCTTCTGCCTCGCAGATTCGCATTCGAAGTTTTACGGGGTTTGATTCAGTAATTGCAGCAGTGTAAAGCGCGTGCCAAGCGGCGCGTTTCATGTGGATACCTCACCAACAGTTGAATATCCTCACCTAAAACTTAGCAAAGGCCAGAAAGTCCGCCAATACAGTCAATCCTGTATAAGGATCACAGCGCCGACTAAATAAAGAGGCAGGGCCGATGAAGGTGTGAAAACGCTTTCGGCCTCGTCCGTAGCCTCGATGCAACCGTCAACATTTCGAATGCGCCGGATATGTTTGAAACTTCGACGAACAGACTCAACCCTGGTTGGAACGCAACCCGCCGCGGGGCCTATTAATAAGTGTTATTTCGAACAGTAGTACAGTAAGCCGTGCATTACATGGGGGCTGATAAACGTTCAAGATGTGCCGATGCCTGGAGCAAGTAAAAAGGACGGGTCGAATGGCTGCGATTGAATACGGAAGCTACTACTGGTGCGTGATTCTCAACGGAAAGGAACCTAACGTCCCGGGCGAATCCGTTTTCCTGCATGCAGATGAATTGGCCATGGACCCAACCGGAGGTCTTATCTTTAAGAGCGCAGGGCGCCGGCCGGCCGGCGCAGAGCCGAAACAGAAGAATGACCAAAATGGAGATCAAGATTCCAGCAAGGGTGACAAAAAAGCGAAGGACGACGACAAAAACAGTAAAGAAGGCGGCGACAAGCAAGGAACCATGATTTATATGGCTTTTGCTCCAGGCTGCTGGAAGATGGTCTATGCTGCCAAGCTTCAAGATGGTGCGCCAGCCTTGGTGGAGCATTGGAACGCGGTCAACGGAAACGCCGGAATTTCCAGTCTAGTACCCGCGAACTCAGGCGCGATCGGTTACCCAAAGCTTACGATGGAAAAGTGCATCGCCGACCGGCAGATTACCAAATCAGTGAGAAACGCACCACTTCCGACAAGCGTAGACGTGATTTGCCCGCGCTCAATTTGAGCGCTAACTCCGATAAACGAGACGCAGCTTTCCGTCTACAAATTCAACCTCGGTTGCTTCACCCTTGGTGTTGCTGAGTTGAAAATTCCGAATTACTTCCTCGTTAAAAGTCTGCGGCGTAGAGGATTCCTCCGCAACTGTCCGAACTTCGGATTTCGTATTCATAACTACTCCTTTATAAGGATCGATGACGACAGTCGACCTTGCCAATAGATTCTTCACTTTCAAGATTGGGAACTCCCGTCACGATTACCTCCGTTGGCGTCTCACGTTTCCCTGCCTTAACATCTTAACTAAGCTCTCGCGTCCATCTATCAAGACAACCATGTAAATAGCCTTTTAATGTGCGGTATGAACTTGGACGGCCATGACTTAAGAAGCTCGCAGAAGAAAGTACCCATCAGCACGCCAGCCATATTGCGGGGTCCACTCTCGCGGCCACGCAATGCCGGGGCGACTCGCGGGGAGTTCCTACTGACTGGGGCGCAAACCCTCGCTATGAACGAAATATCGTATCTTCTTGACCACAGCCGGCCGAAAATACATTAATCGCTGTAGATGTCGGAGGGCGATGTTGTGTTATCACCTGCTGTTCACGGAAAATGACGCGGTAACATTCGATATACGACGCGTGTCGGATGTCTATGCCAAGATGGCACTTGTAACCAAATGCATCCGAAGCATACGTCCGCAGAACGGTACGGGAGCCTGAAATCGCGGATTCAGGGGAAGACGCGGAGATGAGTATGAAAAGAAGCTCGCAATCTGCACCAACGGCGGTCGCAGCCGACTCGTCAACTGCGAAAAGCAATGGACAGCAAAGTCTCAGCGCTGACGTCTCGTTCTCAGATCTGAGCACAATTCTCTCAAGTCTTCAGACCATGCGCGACGGCGACTTCTCCGTGCGCCTTCCCGGGAACTGGACCGGAGTGGGCGGAAAGATCGCGGACACATTTAATGAAATTGTTACCGCCAACCAGCAAATGGCCAAAGAGCTAAAGCGCGTGGGAAAGGTGGTGGGTAAGGAAGGAAGAACCCGGGAACGCATGCGATTCGATTTGCCCAAAGCAGCTTGGGGCGAAATGGAAATATCGGTCAATACGCTGGTTGACGACCTCCTTCGACCCACAACGGAGGTCACGCGCGCTATCGCTGCCGTCGCGAAAGGCAATCTAACGCAAACGGTCCAATTGGATGTAGACGGGCGGCCTCTGGAAGGCGAATTCCTACGTTCGGCGACAATCGTAAACACAATGATCCAGCAACTCGGAGTGTTTACGTCAGAAGTCACCCGTGTGGCGCGCGAAGTTGGCACTGACGGGAAGTTGGGCGGCCAAGCACAGGTGCCGGGCGTCGCTGGAACGTGGAAGGACCTCACCGACTCAGTGAACTCCATGGCCAGCAATTTGACCGGGCAAGTACGAAATATCGCGGAAGTGGCCACCGCTGTTGCTAGCGGAGATCTATCGCGCAAAATTACTGTCGACGTTCGAGGCGAAATTCTCCAACTAAAAGAAGCCATCAATACGATGGTGGATCAGCTGCGGTCATTCGCGTCTGAAGTCACACGCGTCGCTCGCGAGGTCGGCACGGATGGAAAACTCGGCGGTCAGGCTGTGGTACCGGGCGTGGCCGGAACCTGGAAGGACCTTACGGACTCCGTTAACGCCATGGCTGGAAACTTGACTGCTCAAGTGCGAAACATCGCTGAGGTCACCACGGCCGTAGCGCGCGGCGATTTGTCGCGCAAAATTACAGTCGACGTAAAGGGCGAAATTCTCGAACTAAAAGACACCATCAACACGATGGTGGACCAACTCAACGCGTTCGCCGGCGAAGTCACGCGCGTAGCTCGCGAGGTGGGAACGGAAGGAAAGTTGGGCGGACAAGCGCAGGTACCCGGCGTGGGTGGCACTTGGAAAGACCTTACGGATAACGTGAATTTCATGGCCAGCAACTTAACTGGTCAGGTGCGCAACATCGCAGAAGTTGCTACCGCGATCGCCAAAGGCGACCTCTCGCGCAAAATTACGGTGGACGTGCGCGGCGAAATTCTGCAGCTCAAAGAAACACTCAACACCATGGTGGATCAGCTCAATCGTTTCGCGGGAGAAGTAACCCGCGTGGCGCGCGAAGTCGGTAGCGAAGGGCGGCTCGGCGGTCAGGCCAATGTGCCTGGAGTCGCCGGAACATGGAAGGACTTGACGGACTCGGTCAACTCGATGGCTGGCAACCTAACGGCGCAAGTACGTAACATCGCCGAAGTGACTACGGCCGTTGCTCTAGGCGATTTGTCGCGCAAGATCACGGTGGACGTAAAGGGCGAAATCCTTGAGTTGAAGAACACGATTAACACCATGGTGGACCAGCTCAACGCGTTTGCGGGCGAAGTAACGCGCGTGGCGCGCGAAGTAGGTACGGAAGGCAAGCTCGGCGGCCAGGCGCAAGTCCCAGGTGCGGGAACGTGGAAGGACCTCACTGACAATGTGAACTTCATGGCCAGCAACTTAACCGGCCAAGTTCGCAACATCGCTGAAGTAGCTACCGCTGTAGCGCGCGGCGACTTATCGCGCAAGATCACGGTGGACGTGAAAGGCGAAATCCTCGAACTCAAAGATACCCTCAACACCATGGTTGATCAGTTGCGCGCATTCGCATCTGAAGTCACGCGCGTGGCTCGCGAAGTTGGCACCGACGGGAAACTCGGCGGACAAGCACAAGTGCCGGGCGTTGCGGGAACGTGGAAGGACCTCACTGACTCCGTAAACTCGATGGCCAGCAACTTGACTGGCCAAGTCCGTAACATTGCTGAAGTGGCTACCGCCATCGCGAGCGGTGACCTTTCAAAGAAAATCACGGTGAACGTCAGCGGTGAGATCCTCCTACTCAAAGACACCATCAACACCATGGTTGATCAGCTAAACGCATTCGCCGGTGAAGTGACTCGTGTGGCGCGCGAAGTCGGCAGCGAAGGAAGACTTGGCGGTCAAGCCAAAGTGCCTGGCGTCGCAGGAACGTGGAAAGATTTGACGGATTCGGTCAACTCAATGGCCGGTAATCTCACCGATCAAGTGCGTAACATTGCGGAGGTAACTACGGCCGTGGCGCGCGGCGACTTGTCGCGCAAGATCACAGTCGACGTGAAGGGCGAAATTCTCGAATTGAAAAACACCATCAACACCATGGTAGACCAGCTCAACGCGTTCGCGGGCGAAGTGACTCGCGTAGCTCGCGAGGTGGGCACGGAAGGCAAGTTGGGCGGCCAAGCGCAGGTTCCCGGCGTGGGCGGCACTTGGAAAGATCTCACGGACAACGTGAATTTCATGGCCAGCAACTTGACCGGCCAGGTTCGTAACATCGCGGAGGTTGCCACGGCAATCGCCAGCGGCGACCTCTCGCGCAAAATCACCGTGGACGTGCGCGGAGAAATTCTGCAGCTCAAAGAAACTCTAAATACGATGGTCGAGCAGTTACGTTCATTCGCTGCTGAAGTGACGCGCGTGGCGCGCGAAGTAGGCAGCGAAGGGCGCCTTGGCGGTCAAGCTAACGTAACCGGTGTGGCTGGAACGTGGAAAGACCTCACGGATTCCGTGAACGCGATGGCGGGAAATCTTACGGCCCAGGTACGCAACATCGCTGAGGTAACTACGGCCGTAGCGCGCGGCGATTTGTCGCGCAAGATCACCGTCGACGTGAAGGGCGAAATCCTGGAATTAAAAAACACCATCAATACCATGGTGGATCAACTCAATGCGTTCGCAGCCGAAGTCACACGCGTCGCGCGCGAAGTCGGTACCGACGGAAAGCTCGGCGGTCAAGCGCAGGTGCCCGGCGTGGCCGGCACGTGGAAAGACCTTACTGACAACGTAAACGTAATGGCAGCCAATCTGACCGAGCAGGTCCGCGGAATTGTAAAGGTGGTCACCGCGGTTGCTAACGGCGAGCTAACGAAAAAACTCACCGTGCAAGCTAAAGGTGAAGTCGCCGCGCTAGCCGACACCATTAACAACATGACCGATACTCTGGCTACCTTCGCCGATCAGGTAACGACCGTCGCTCGCGAAGTCGGCGTCGAAGGCCGACTTGGCGGACAAGCCAACGTGCCCGGAGCTGCCGGCACGTGGAAAGATCTTACCGGCAATGTGAACCTCTTGGCTGACAACCTGACCAATCAGGTTCGCGCTATCGCGGAAGTGGCGACGGCAGTTACGAAGGGTGACTTGACGCGTTCGGTCCAGGTCGAAGCTAGCGGAGAGGTGGCCGAGCTGAAAGATTACATCAACACCATGATCGACAACCTCCGGCTCACCACCGACCGGAACAATGAACAGGACTGGCTGAAAACAAACCTCGCGCGCTTTACCGGAATGTTGCAGGGACAGCGCGATCTAGCCACCGTTGGCCGAATGCTATTGTCCGAGTTGGCTCCGCTCGTCAATGCGCAGCAAGGTGTAATTTACCAAATGGAGGCAGAAGAGTCTGGAAACATGACGTTGCTGTCGGCTTTCGCCGCCGGCGGAGAGGACGGACATCCGGACCGTCTGCACGTGGGCCATGGCCTCGTTGGGCAGTGCGCGGCCGAAAAGAAGCGCATGCTAATTACCGATCTGCCTTCGCATGCCGTTCCCATTCGTTCTGGATTATTCGAAGCTGTCCCGCGAAACGTGATTGTGTTGCCTGTACTCTTCGAGGATCGGGTTAAAGCGGTCATCGAACTAGCGACGTTAAGCGCCTTTACCGCTTCCCATCTTGCGTTCCTCGAACAACTGACTTCCAGCATCGGCATCGTGCTCAATAGCATTGAGGCTACGATGCAAACTGAGGGATTGCTCAAACAATCTCAGCAATTAGCCGCCGAACTTCAAACCCAACAGACTGAATTGCAGCAAACCAACGAACAGCTTGCGCAAAAAGCTCAGCAGCTTGCTGAACAGAACGTCGAAGTGGAGCGGAAGAACCAGGAAATTGAGCAGGCGCGCCGGGCCGTTGAAGAGAAGGCAAAGGAACTGGCCCTCACCTCGAAATATAAGTCGGAGTTCCTGGCCAACATGTCGCACGAATTACGCACACCACTTAACAGTATTCTGGTCCTGGGCCAGCAGCTTACTGACAACCCAGACGGCAACTTGACTCCCAAGCAAGTTGAATTCGCTCGTACGATTCATGGCGCCGGAACTGATTTATTGAACCTGATTACAGATATTTTGGACCTCTCCAAGATTGAATCCGGTACGGTTTCGGTACAGGCGGAAGAAGTGTTCTTCGCAAGTTTGCTGGACATGATCGCGCGACCGTTCCGTCACGAAGCGGAAGGTCGTGACCTTGAATTTGAAATAGAAACCGATCCGAAACTCACTCGCAGTCTGGTCACCGACTCGAAGCGCCTGCAACAAGTCCTCAAGAATCTTCTTTCCAACGCATTTAAATTTACCGAACACGGCAGCGTGCGTTTGAGCGTATTCGCTGCCGAGACCGGATGGAGCGAAGACCATCCCGTCCTTGGAAAGTTAGCCTCGGTTGTCGCTTTTGAGGTTTCCGACACCGGCATCGGCATTCCAGTCGAAAAACAGCGGCTAATCTTTGAGGCTTTCCAACAAGCCGACGCCAGCACCAGCCGCAAATATGGCGGCACCGGCCTTGGCCTTGCAATCAGCCGTGAACTTGCCGGCTTACTTGGCGGAGAAATCCAATTGCGCAGCGCTCCAGGAAAGGGGAGTACGTTCACTCTCTACTTGCCGCAAACCTACGTTGGGCCATCCACCTCCATCGTGACCGCGGACGCCAAAACCTCGGCAGTCGCCACGGCCAACAGGCCTTCCTCTGTTGCGGCATCAGAGCGTTCGAATGAGCAGATTCCGGACGACCGCGACAGTTTGAAGGAAGACGATGCCATCCTGTTGATTGTAGAAGACGATCCTCACTATGCCCGGTTGCTTCGCGATTTGTCGCGTGACAAGGGCTTTAAGGTGTTGGTTGCCACTCGTGGCACGCAGGCCCTGGAACTTGCTCGCGAGTTCCATCCTACCGCTGTGTCGCTCGATGTTTTCCTGCCGGATATGCTGGGATGGACGGTGTTAAACCACTTCAAGCAAGATCCGACCATGCGTCATATTCCCGTCCAAATGTTGACCATGGATGAAGACCGCCAGCATGGTTTGGCGAGCGGCGCTTTCGCGTATGTAAACAAACCCACCTCGCCGGACGAGTTGGACACCGCGTTCGATCGTATTAAAGAGTATACGGCGCCACGTCGCAAACGGCTCCTGGTGGTGGAAGACGATCCACGCGAGCAACTCAGTATTCGGGAATTGTTGGGGTACGCCGATATAGATATTCAAATCGCTGCGACCGGTTCTGAAGCTCTGGAGGCTGTCACCGAAGAATCGTTCGACTGCGTGGTTCTCGACCTGCGATTGCCGGACATGTCGGGATTCGAGATCTTGGAGCGTTTCCGCGATGATCCGTCGCTTAGCAACTTGCCTGTCGTCGTGTTTACCGGCAAAGACTTGTCACCTGACGAAGATGCCCGCCTGCATATGCTTGCTCGAAGTGTGGTGGTAAAAGGGGTTGAATCGCCCGAAAGGCTGCTCGATGAGACTGCTCTGTTCCTTCATCGCGTCGTAACCGACCTTCCTCCGGAAAAACAGAAGATGCTCGAGCGTTTGCATCACTCAGATGAAGCCCTGGTGGGCAAGAAGGTGCTCGTAGTAGACGACGACGTACGAAACATTTTTGCCCTCAGCAGCGTGCTGGAACGCCGCGGAATGTACGTGCTCACCGCCGGGACCGGCCGCGAAGCGATCGCCACTCTCGAATCAACTCCCGACGTGGCGATTGTATTAATGGACATCATGATGCCGGAGATGGACGGATATGAAACCATGCAGGTTATCCGGCAAAATCCATCGTTCCGCCGCTTGCCAATCGTCGCGTTAACAGCCAAAGCCATGAAAGGAGATCGCGAAAAGTGTATGGAAGCCGGAGCTTCGGAGTACTTGGCGAAGCCGGTGAACACTGAGCAGCTACTCTCGGCGCTTCGGATGTGGTTTCATCGCTAGGTATTCCAGTGGTTGGTGATCGATCGTGTTCGCCAGATAATTAGCTGAGCGGCGCGGAGGCAGCGGAAGATGAACGACCAGCAGAAGGTCAACATACTTATGGTAGATGATCAGCCTGCCAAGCTGCTCAGCTACGAAGTCATACTTAAAGAACTGGATGAAAATCTGCTCAAGGCTCATTCCGGCAGAGAAGCGCTAGATCAGCTGCTGAAAAATGAAATCGCTGTAGTTCTGATGGACGTTAGCATGCCGGAACTCGACGGTTTCGAGTTGGCGGACATGATCCGGCAGCATCCTCGATTTCAGAAAACCGCCATCATCTTCATTTCCGCCATTCATCTTACGGATTTAGACCAGCTCAAAGCATATCAACGCGGCGCGGTGGACTACATTTCCGTGCCCATCGTTCCAGAGTTGTTGCGGGCAAAGGTAAGCGTCTTCGCGGACTTGCATCGTAAGACCCGGCAGATGGAAATGCTAAATCGTGACCTGCGCAGCCTTTCAGCCCGCCTAATTTCCATGCAGGATGAAGAGCGTCGGCGCATAGCTCGTGACCTACACGATAGCGTCGGCCAATTGGTTGCTAGCCTCTCCATGAATAATGGATTGGCTCTATTGCAAGCAGAAAAACTTACTCCCACGGCCAGAGATGCGCTGCATCAAAATACTGAGATCGTCCAACAACTTTCAAAGGAAATACGCACGATTTCGCATCTGCTTCACCCGCCTCTGCTCGATGAAATCGGCCTGTTGGCTGCCATAAAACTGTTTGCCGGCGGGTTCACCGAGCGAAGCGATGTACAGGTCACCGTTGAACTCTCGCCTGAGATAGGCCGGCTTCCACCGCATGTTGAAATCTCGATCTTTCGAATCGTGCAAGAATGCTTGACCAATGTCTACCGTCATTCCGGAAGTAAAACCGCAAGCATTAAGATGTGGCCTTCGGATGAAAAAATGCTCATGCTTCAGGTCTCCGATCAAGGTAAAGGAATACCTCGCGAACGCAGTCTTGCCATGTCCTTGGGTGCAAGCCGAAGCGTAGGACTCAGCGGGATGCGGGAGCGCGCGAGAGAGCTTGGAGGCTCGCTCGAAATTCAGTCAAGTGAAAATGGTACGACTGTCACCGCGGTGTTTCCCGTGGCCAGCCCTGCCGTTGTCGGCGCATAGTACCCGCGCACGCTCGCATCTAGCCGCTGCATCGGTGTGCAGTACCACCAGGTTCTTGGTGAAAGACTAAAAGGATTCTTCGGATGCGCACTCGGTTTCTAATCGTGGATGACAGTGACCTTGTCAGGCAGAGTCTGCGTACGGTGCTGCAAGCAAACCCCGAGTGGGAAGTGTCTGCGGAGGCAGCTAATGGTTCGGATGCCGTGGAACGATTCAAAGAGTCTCACCCCAACATTGTAATTGTGGATTTTCAAATGCCGGGAATAAATGGAATAGAAACTGCGCGGCGCATGATGGAAATCGCCCCCGCTGTACCCATTATCTTGTTTACCCAGCACGCTAGCGCAGAACTCGAAAAGCACGCCTTGGAAGCCGGCATTCGGAAAGTCGTGTCAAAGACAGACGCGTTTCCTATGGTTGGGATCATTCAAGCCCTTCTCGGCCCCGGCGACCCTTCCCCCAGTCTCGAACGACCCTCCCAAGCTGAGCAAGACAGCTCGGGCAAGGATCGATAATCCGAAGCGGGCCTACGAATGCGAGGCTTGGAATTCGATGGCTCCGATCCGGTAATGAAACGCTCTGACCTTTAGGTCACCCGACCCTAACCCCATGCTTAACCGGAACAGAACCTACTGTTGCCAGCCGCCGCCGAGTGCGCGGTAAAGCTGGACGAGGCTCTGGTACTCGTTCCCGCGCGCCTGGGACAGGGTGATCTCTGCAGAGAAAAGCGAACGCTGCCCGTCCAACACTTCGAGATACGTGGTGGTGCCTCCGCGATAGCGCATAATGGAAAGCCGGACCGACTCTGCCAGATCGGCTACCACCTGCTGCTGCTGAACCCGAACTTCGCGGAGTTTCTGGTATCCGATAAGCGCATCCGACACGTCTCCGAAGGCGTGTTGAATGGCTTCCTTATATGCGAGCAAATCCTGTTCGTGTTGCGATTCGGCCAGGTGCAAATTCCCGCGGAGCGCTCCGCCGGTGAAAATCGGCTGGGCCACGCTTGCTCCGTAGGACCAGATCGGATTCTGCGAAGCCATCAAGCTAGAGAAGGCGCCGCTGCGTCCAAATGCGCCGCCACCGGCGCCGGTGAGCGAAATCTGCGGGAAGAACGCAGCTTTCGCCACGCCTATTTGAGCGTTCGCCGCAATGAGGACCTGCTCCGCCTGGCGAATATCGGGACGGCGAGCCAATAGCGAGGATGGCAGGCCCGGCGGTACCTCCGGAGGAATGAACTGCTCCGGCAATTTAAGGCCGCCGCGCTTCACGGGACCCGGATAATTGCCGAGGAGAATGTTGATGGCGTCTTCCTGCTGGCCTATCTGTCTCTCAAGGTCCGGGATTTGGGCGTTCGCGGTGTCGAGCACTTGCTGCGCCTGAAGCACGTCGAGCTTCGTCGCCACGCCGTGGTCCAATCGCAACGAAGTCAGTTTGACGGAACCTTCTTGCGTCTCCACCGTGTCTTTCGTGATTTGAAGTTCGAGGTCGAGTTGAAGGAGCGAGAAGTATGCGCTGGCCACATCGCTCACAAGCGTCAGCGTAACGGTGCGCTGACCGTACTCGGTCGCCAGCAGTTGGGCGCGCGCCGCTTCCGTGGCACGGCGCAGTTGGCCGAATAAGTCGAGCTGGAAAGAGGTGTTTGCCACCAACTCCAGGATGTTCGCTTTAAAAGGGAAAAACTGTTCTTTGCCTCCCGAAAAATTAGCGGCACCTTGCACTTGCGGGAAAAGACTCGAGCGCGTAATGGCAAGTTGAGCGCGCGAGGCGTTAATGCGTTCGGTCGCAATCCGCAGGTCGTAGTTTTGCTTCAGCGCTGTGCGAATCAGCTCTTGCAGTTGCGGATCCTGAAAGACTTGCCACCAGGGCAGATCCGCGAACGAGGCCGCCTGAGCTGGCGCTTGCGAGTTATCGCTGAGATCGTGATACGCGCTGGGAATTTGCACATCGGGCCTATGGTAGTTGGGACCGACCTTGCACCCGCCGATTAGGCTGCAAGCGAGAAGTGACGCCGAGACTAGGGAAACGAGTGGCCGCCGATTTACGCGATACGATTCGGTCCGCTGCGGGTTGCGCGCGTTTCTCGATCGGTAGTCCATTTTAGTCTCCCTCCGCTGGCGCGGGCCTTGCTTGAACTCCTCCAGCGGCCGGCTCCTTACCGGCGCCTGACCATTTCTCGACCAGATAAAAGATCGCCGGTACGAGAAATATTGCGATAAAGCTGGCCGCCAGCATGCCACCAATTACCGTGGTTCCAATGATCTGGCGCGCCACGGACCCGGCACCCGTGGCAATCCACAGAGGCACGCTCCCGAGGATGAACGCGAAGGAGGTCATCAGGATGGGTCGAAGCCGGATTCGCGCACCTGCCAGCGCAGCGTCCACGAGCGGTTTGCCTTGCTCGTATTCGTCCTTAGCGAACTCCACAATGAGAATAGCGTTTTTCGCCGCGAGCCCGATGAGCATTACCAACCCGATCTGCGAATACACATCATTTTCGATCTGAACCATGTAGGCCGGATAAAACCACCCGGCGATCGTGCGCCTTAACCAAAGCGTCGCGAACGCGCCGAATACCGCGACCGGCGTGCTCAACAGCACGCTGAATGGCAGCGACCAGCTTTCATAAAGTGCCGCGAGGATCAGAAAGACAAACAACAGTGAAAACGCAAAAACGACACTAGGCGAAACTCCTTGCTGCGCCTGTTTCTCCTGAAACGACATGTCCTTGTAGTCGTAGCCCATTTCCCGCGGCATAGTTTGCGCGAATACTTCTTCCAGAGCTTTCATAGCCTGTGCGGAACTGTAGCCCGGCGCCGCGCCCCCGAAAATCTGAGCGCCGCGATATTCGTTGAATCGCATGGTGAATTCTGGTCCTGTTTGGGGCGAGAATTTTGTCAGCGCGGCAAGCGGTACATCTTCCCCCCTATTGTTTCGCACGTAAAACTGACCCACGTTCTCGGCCCGCGTTCGGTATTCTCCTTCCGCCTCGATGTACACTTGCCATTGCCGGCCGAACCGGTTGAAATAATTGATAAAAAAGCCGCCCATGAAGGCTTGCAGGGTTCTGTAGACGTCGCTGATGTTTACTCCCTGCTTGATCACTTTGTCTCGATCCACCGTCACGAACTGCTGCGGCACGTTGGCCAGATAGGTGGTGCCCAGCAAACCGATCTCGGGACGTTTATGCGCCGCCGCCATGAACGTGTTCAGATTCTGTGTGAGAAATTCCACCTCCTTCCCAGCCCGGTCCTCCAGAACAAATGTAAATCCCCCAGAAGTTCCCACTCCGGGAATGGAGGGCGGTGAAAAGTCAAACGCGATTGCTTCCGGCATCTGGCTCAATTTCTCGTTCAGCCGCGCCTTGATCTCCTGAAATTGTTCTGCCCGCGATTTCCGCGCATCCCAGTCATCCAGCGTGACAAAGAAAAACGCGTTGTAGCTAGTTCGTACAAAGCTCAACAGGCTGAAGCCAATAACGCTCGACGTGTACTTGACGCCGGGAGTATCTGCCAGGATTTTCTCGACCTGTCGCGCAGCTTCGTCTGTACGTTGTTGTGAGGCTGCGTTGGGCAGTTGCAGGTTGATAAAAAGGTAGCCTTGGTCCTCATCGGGCAGGAAACTCGACGGCACCCGCGAACCGAAAAACGCGGCGCCCGCCGAAAACACTACTAAAAGCACAAGTGCAATTGCACTCTTGCGAATCAGCGCGCCGGACAGCCGTACATAACCGTTTGTCGCGCTCTCGAACGATCTGTTGAACCAAGCAAAGAACTTTCCCAGCGGCCCCTTGCTCTCTTTCTTGGGCCGAAGCAAAAGAGCCGACAGAGCCGGACTGAGAGTGAGCGCGTTGAAAGCGGAAAGGAGGACGGAAATGGCGATGGTGACCGCAAATTGCTGATAAAGGCGGCCGGTGATTCCGGGAATAAACGCCGTCGGAACGAATACGGCAGAGAGCACCAACGCGACTCCGACTACCGGCGGAGTCAACTCCTCCATGGCCTTAAGGGCCGCTTCTTTGGGCGAGAGCCCATCCTCGATATGCCGTCCGACACCCTCCACCACCACGATTGCGTCGTCCACCACCAATCCAATGGCTAGCACAAGCCCCAGCAGAGAAAGTGTATTGACCGAAAAACCGAACAACGGGAAAAAAATGAACGTTCCGATTAACGCTACCGGTACCGCCAACATCGGTATCAGTGTGGCGCGCCAGCTTTGCAGGAAGATGTACACCACCAGGATCACCAGTGCGATCGCGATCAGAAGCGTTTCGACAATCTCCTTAATGCCGGAGGTCACCGACTTTGTGGTATCAAGCGAAATCACATAATCCATGTCCTGTGGGAATGTCTGCTTCATTCCAGTGATCAATTTCTTCACGCCGTTCGCAGCGTCCACCGCGTTCGAGCCGGGCAACTGGTAAACCGCGATGATCGCTCCCGGCTTGCCGTTCAGCCGGCCCATTACTGAGTAGTCCTGCGAGCCGAGGTCCACCCGCGCTACATCTTTCACTCGTACAACTCCGCCGTCTGGTGTCTCGCGAACTACGATCTGTCCGAAGTCATCGGCGGAAACCAATCGTCCTTGCGCCCGAACAGCATAGGTGTACTCCTGCCCTTTGGGTACTGGCTCGCCACCCACCTGCCCTGCGGGGTTCACAGTGTTCTGTGCTTGGATAGCATTGATGATGTCGGTAACGGTGATGCCCAGCTTGCCCAATTGGTCCGGCTTCACCCACAATCTCATCGCATATTGCCCGGCGCCGAAGATCTGCACGTTCCCGATACCCTTGGAACGCGTCAACGGATCGTGAATATTGATGTAGGCATAGTTGGCAAGAAAGTCCGCGTTGTATGTCCCGTTGGGCGAGTACAACGTGATTAGCATGAGCGGTGAAGTCACGGACTTCTGGACCGTGATTCCGTAGTTAATGACGTCAGCTGGCAGTTGCGAAGCCGCCTGCGTCTCTCTCGCCTGTGCCAGAATTTGGTCGGTGTTTGGATCTGTCTTTATGTCGAAATCCACGATCATGGTCATGCCGCCATTGGCTGTGGCGTTCAACGAATACATGTAGTTCATGTTGTCCACGCCGCTCATTTGCTGCTCGATTGGAGTGGCGACGGACTGCTCCAGGGTCAGCGCATCTGCACCGACGTAGGTTGCTTGAATTTGAACCTCCGGCGGTGCAATGTTCGGAAACTGGGCGACGGGCAGGCTGACGATCGTGATCACGCCGACAATCACCATCACGATCGAGATCACCATTGCGACAATTGGGCGGTTGATGAAAAATTTAGACATGGTTCTTACCTTACCTGCGCCGTCGTGTTATCGGGCACGTACGGCTTCGGGTTCACTTGGGCGCCGGGACGCACCTTCTGAACGCCCTCGGCCACCACGCGCTCTCCCGGCTTGAGTCCGTTCGCAATGATCCACTGGGTGCCAACACGGTCGCCAACCGTAACCGTGCGTATGCTCACCTTATTCTCGCTATCCACGACGGCTACTTCGTAGCTGCCTTGCAGCTCCGACACCGCACGTTGCGGCACCAACAATGCATCCTTTTGTATTCGGACGGCCGTCCGAATTCTGCCGTAACCGCCCGGACGCAGAATATTCCCCGGATTGGGAAATAGCCCTGCGATTCGAATTGATCCGGTGCCAATATTCACTTGGCGGTCCGCGAAGTAGAATGTGCCGTCGCGCGGATAAGTTGAGCCGTCGGCCAAAATCAGTTGTAGCTTCAGGCTCTTGTTAGCGGCTTGCAGGGTAGTCTCGGTGGGGAAGCGCTTATTCCACTCGAGATACTCGCTCTCGCTGACGGTGAAATAAACCTTGATAGGATCCACGGTGGAAACGGCGGTCACCACTCCACTGCTTGGGCTTACCAAGGCGCCCACCTGAAGCTGGGCCTGGCCCGCGATGCCGTCGATCGGCGCAATGAGGTGGGTGAAATCGAGATTGATCCTGGCTGTTTCGACGGCTGCTTCGTCGGTTTTGATTGCCGCCTGAGATGTCTCCACGGTGGCTTTGGCAGCCAAGTTATTCTGAACGGCGTTGTCGAGATCCTGCTGGCTCGCGGCCTCTTCTTTCGCGAGAGGCGTGTAGCGGTCCACATCAAGCTGCGTCCTGCCTTGGACTGCCTGCGCGTTCGTCAGATTGGCCTTGGCCTGCGCCAACTGCCCTTCGGCTTGGTCAAGCGCCGCCTGAAAGGGGCGCGGATCAATTTGAAAAAGTAGTTGGCCCTGCTTCACAAATGCGCCTTCCTGGTAGCCCTGCCGCATTAAGTAGCCCGTGACCTGCGCCCTGACGTCGGCGTTTACGAATCCGTCGAGCGTACCGATCCACTCGCCATAAATCGGGACGTCCTTCTGCTCGACTTGCACTACCTGAACGTCGGGCGCTCCAGCAGCTCCCGCTCCGCCTTTCGAGCACCCGGCCAAAACGATCGCGCTCAGGGTGAATGCTAGCAGCGAAGCTCTGATTGCGATCTTGCGTCCGTTTTTCATCGTTGTCTCCGATCTCTTTATCGCGAAACCCGCTTCTGTGAGTCAATCTGGTGCGTCCGCGGCTCTCGATCTTCGACGCTTCGCGCTGAGCGGCCACTACGGCATCGTTAACAGCGGAAAAGCCCTATTACTACAGAACACTGTATGCAAATCGCCCCTACTTCGCCTTCCGGCAGCCCCAACTTTGTGGCCATCCTACATCAAAAACGGTCGCACTTGACGGCTATTGGGCGACACAAATTCTCTGCAGCGGCGTAGAAAATTAAGGATACCGTAAATCGCGTTCGGCGTCGTCAAGCACCATCATCAATCAAGACTTAGGCACGGGCATCAAACGGCTGAGAATTTTCCAATATGAGACTGGCCACAGGCGCTCGACAGCTGCCAGGAGTTTTGCGTCGTTGCCTACGAGCACACGCGGTGAGCGGCGTTCGATGCCCTTCACAATAATTTCCCCGGCTTCTTGCGGCGGAAGACGCAATGCTTTCTTTGCGACGGCTCTGCGCTGCGCGATTTCTTCAGGAGCCATTCCCTTTGGCACTCGAGCGCTGTCTGCAATCGAAGTGGCCACGCCGCCCGGGTGAACGACCGTTACTCCCACGTTCGAACCTGCGAGTTCGTGCCGCAGCGAATTCGAAAATCCACGCACGGCGAACTTGCTTGCCGAGTAGGCTGCTTGCCCGGCTGGCGAGATTATTCCGAATATGCTCGAAAGATTTACGACGCGCGCGTCATCGCTTTTTCGCAGTAAGGGCAGAAACGCTCGGGTCATGCGAACCACGCCCCAGAAATTGATTTCGAACAGCCACTCGAAGTCTTCCTCGCTGACCGTTTCGAACGTGCCGCCGATGGCGACTCCGGCATTGTTAACGAGGATGTCCACGCCGTGGTGCGCAGCCATTATCTCTTCCGGAACCACTGCCACAGCACGGCGGTCTGCAACGTCAAGATGATGCTGGGTGATGCGTATGGAATTCTTCGACGCAGCGTGATTCGTTGGGTCTGTTTGCGCCGATTGCGCCATAAGCGCCGTTTCTGAAAGGCCTGCATCATTCACGTCCGCGAGTGCGAGATTGCATCCACGGCGCGCGAGCGAAACGGCGATCGCGCGGCCAATGCCGCTTGCAGCTCCGGTGATTACGGCTGTCCTGTTCTTGAGTTTCATAACGCTGCTCATGATTTTCTACATAGGACTAAGAGTGCGCTGGCGGCCGCAGATCAGCTATTGCACGATCCTGAGAGTTGGCTTCTTAGGGTTTTCTCTTTGGTCCCGTAGCCGGCGCAACGGCTGGATTACCCTCACAAGCGGGTTCTGCTCCCTGCACCATCTCGTAAGTCAAGTTCACGTCAGCATGGACATCAATCAAACCCAGCGAAACAGGAGCGACGTTATTCGATCCCAAATTCTCGAAACTGATTTGGCGTGCAGGAGACACTACAACGGGCTGACCTTCTTCCACACTCACAAGTCTTCCGAGTTTTAGCTTTAACGCAGCCGCGAGAGCCTGTGCTCCGGCCTGTGCCTGGTCGGCTGCCTTCGCGAACGCTTCAGCTCTGACAGGATTTTCGTCCTTCAGAGTGAAAGTAAGCCTGTTGATACTCTTCGCTCCGGATTTTATGGCGATATCGATGACGCTTTGCAGTTTCGAAACGTCATTTAGAAGGAGACGTACGGTATTACTCGCAGTGTAGCCTGCGATTGCTGGTGTTCCCTGTGCGGGATAGCGGTAATTGGGATTGACCGAGAAATTGATACCTTTTACGCTAGCCTCCGGAAATGCGCCGCGGAGTTCCTTCATGAGATCCTTGGATTGGCCGTCATTCTGATCGGCTGCTTCTTTCGCCGTGCTCGCCTGTGTAACGACCCCGATATCAAACTGCAATTGGTCCGGCTCTGCCGAGACTGTCGCCTCGCCGTGGACATGCAGTGAGGCGGGGACGGCCGTTACCGGAGTCTGCGGCGCGCGAGCCATCGCTAAACAAACTAGAAACACGCTAATGAATCGCATAGGTGGGCCTTTGGATTACAAGAAAATAAATTTCAAAGAACACGACGGCCCTTGGTTTACGACACTCCCCCGCCGTCTTTACTGCGTGTGATAAAGAGAAAGTGTGGTCTTCATCCATTGCATTGCTGGCACTGCTGACGAGTGAGCTGATACTATAGCTTTCGACCTCTGAAATCTTCAAGAGAAGGATGAGAGTGCGGCCACCTTTCCTCGTTCCGATGCGAACGCACGTTCCTGATCGTGTACACGCGTTGCGAGAGTCGTTGTGACGATCAGAACGCTCTCGCGCAGGAATTTCCTTTCGCTTGCCGCTGCCCTCCCGGCGCTGTCCGGTTGGAGAAGCGGAATTTCCGATTCCGATGACGCATTTCTGGAGGATTTATCCCGCCGCGCGTTTCTTTTCTTTTGGGAGCAGAGCGATCCGCACACCGGACTCGTATTGGACCGCGCCCGAGCCGACGGAACCGTTATCGCCGGACGAAATTTGGAAGTAGCCAGCACCGCTCTCACGGGCTTCGCTCTCACTGCCATGTGCATTGCTGCCGACAGGCGATGGATGGATCCCAATCAGATTCGAGAAAGAGTCCGCGCTACACTTCGCCATTTTGCATTCGATCAGGATCACGTACGCGGTTGGTACTACCACTTTGTGAACCGCAAGACCGGCGAGCGCGCTTGGCACTCTGAACTTTCTACCATAGACACAGCGCTGATGCTCGCCGGCGTCTTGACAGCGCAACAGTATTATCAGGACGACGCCGAGATTTTCGATTTGGCTTCCGGCCTCTACGAGCGAGTGGATTTCACCTGGTTGATGGACGAACGAACGGGCGTGTTGCACATGGGATGGAATCCGGAAACCGGCCTCCTGCGCGCTGAGTGGACGTCCTACGATGAGCAGTCAATTTTGTATCTGCTTGGAATCGCTTCGCCCACTCATCCGATCTCGCTCGCTTCCTGGTACCGTGTCGATCGTCAGCCGATTGAATTGGGCGGCTACAAGTTTTACGGCCGGGGACCTTTGTTCACCCATCAATACTCGCAAGCGTGGCTGGACCTCGCCGGTCTTCGCGATGGACCGCCGCTGAACATTGACTACTTCAAGAATTCGGTGAACGCGACCTACGCTCACCGCTCATATTGTCTTAGTCTCCGCGGAATCTACCCGGCATTTTCGGAGGAGCTCTGGGGCGTCACCGTTTCTGACAGCGATATCGGCTACGTGACCTGGGGAAATCCAGTCTCAAGACGCGATCTGGACGGCAGCATCGTGCCGTGCGCTGCCGCCGGCTCGCTCATGTTCGCTCCGGAAATCTGCTTGCCTGCTCTTCGTTACATGCATAACAACTTCGCCGAGTATATCTACGGGCGCTACGGATTCGCCGACGCTTTCAATCCTCAAACGCTGTGGGTCAATTCGGACGTTATCGGTATTGACGTCGGAATCACGCTCTTGAGTGCGGAAAACCTGCGCTCCGGCCGAATCTGGCAATGGTTCGGTCGCTCACCCGACATCCGGCGCGCTATGGGGCGAGTGTTTCGTCCAAGTTGACCAATCAAGCGCGCACATTTCCTTTTGGCGATCAAAAATGGACGCCCATCACAGCAACACGCGCTGTCATTTCAAGCCTCGGGCTCGGTGCGTAGGTTGTGCGCTGGGCCGTTATAGGCGCTGAAGAGCGACGATCGAAACACCGTGATGAGAAGCAACGAAATCGTTCCCGCCAACGGAATTATTAGTCCCGCCCGCAAGCTGCCCAGCGAATTCGAAGCGACTCCGATGAACCAGGGCATCACGCCCCCTCCCAATCCCCCGGATGCCAGCACGACCCCTGCGATATCGCGGTTTTCGGTTCCGCAATGGCTCGAAAGGTAAGCCATCGCGATAGGAAACACCCCAGCAAGTCCCGTGCCACAGAGTGCGCACGCCGCCGCGACCACGGCAAGTTTTTCGGCGCAGAGCAGCAACACACATCCGGTTACCGCGAGAATTAAGGATGTGCGCAGTAGCTTCAAATCCGGCACGCGACGGAGGATAATCGGCAAAAGCAACCGTCCAAGCAAGAGACCAGCCCAAAAGAACGACGGCGTCAAAGCCCAAAGATCATTTTGCGATGTTTGAATCCGTCGGGCGTATGTAGCGACCCAACCGGACACCGAATTTTCGGTGCCGACATAAAGAAAGAAAATTGCAGCAAACATCAACGCGGTCTGATTGGAAAACACCTTCAAAATACTGGGAGCCGGCTCAGGCACGGAATCGCTTCTTCCAATCGCTAGATCTGCTTCAAACTTTGAAACGGAAAATGCGAGTGTGAGAAGGAAAGCTACCGCCGCCAGCACCAAAACGATAGGCCAGGTGTGCTGAGTTCGGTCTGCCAAGCTCACGATAGGAGGAGCGGCGAGCGCACCCACGGTCCACGAGAAATTCACCAAACTGAGAGCCCCGGCGCGCCGCGAAGGATTCGATTCGCCCACCCATAGATTCGTCGACCCCACGCTGAAACCGAGACCGCAGCCGTAAATAAAAACAGAAAGCAGACCCACAATCCACGTACCCCGCCCGAGAGTCGCCAGTCCGATGGCGATTAGCGCAAAACCCACAACAAAACAGAAACGAAACCCCCGAACCCGCAACAAACGCCCGCACACGATTACGCTGATCAGCGATCCCAAGAATTCAGCGAGGAAAAAAGCTCCGGACTGCGCATCGTTTAAGCCCCACTGAACGGCCAGCGTCGGCAGCAATGGTCCCAGCAATGTGGTGGCAATCCCGGTGAGAATGAAACCAAGATACACGAGCAAAAGTAAACCGCGGGAGTTCGAAAGTTTCGAATTGGTGTCGGTCAGCGATGACATGCTAAGCGCAAAAAAACGGACATTTGCGGAACGGGAACGAACGTCCGTGACCCGCGAAGCGCATGTTCAACGGGTTACAGAATCAATCGCGCGCGGGGCCAGTGGACTCTCTGATCATTAATTCCGGTTCGAGAACGATGGCCTCCGTTTCCGGCGCGTTGTTTGCGCCTTCAATTCGGCGCACCATGAGTTCCGCCGCGATCTCGCCCATTCGTTGCAGCGGCTGACGCACAGTGGTGAGCGAAGGATTTTGAAAAGACGCGCTGAGAATATCGTCGAATCCCACTACTGAAACATCCCGCGGCACCAGCAGGCCGGCTTCCCTGAGCGCTCGAATCGCTCCAATTGCAGAGATATCGTTGAATGCGAAGAGCGCCGTAAATGGCTTGTGCTTGGCGATAATCTCTTGTGTCGCCTTGTAGCCCATTTGCGGCGACGAAGAATCACCCGTCAACTGCGCTGTTAGGTCACGGTCAAAGGGAATTTTCCACTTCGCGCAAGCGGCTTGCACTGCTTGCCACCGCACTTCGGTATCGGAACTGAAAGCTTGTCCTTTAATGCACGCAATTTTGCGGTGACCAAGCCCCACCAGATGCTCGATCGCAATCGATGTCGCCGCCAAATGGTCCAGCAATATATTCGTTACCCCCTCAACCTCGTCGTGCCCTGAAACGGATACCACCGGTATCGGGACTTTGTTCTTCCATTTCGTGTCCACAGCAATCAAACCATCCACCGACCGGCCCAGAAGTGACGTCGCGCACTCGCGCAACAATTTCGGTTTGTGTCGATGGCTGGCCACAAAATAGAAATAGCCGCTCTGAAACAGGTAATTTTCTATCCCGCTCATCACCAAAGTCGCATACCCTTCGCTCACTTCCGGCACCACCACCCCGATCGTAAACGTGCGCTGCTTGCGCAACGATCGCGCGACAAAGTTCGGCTGGTATCTCAACTTCTCGGCAGCGGCAAACACTCTATCTTTGGTCGATTGCGGAATTGCCGCCGCGCCTCGTGCTTCGTTCAGTACCACCGAAACCGTGGCGGGGGAAAGTTGCAGGTGCTCAGCCAAGGCTTTCAGGCTGACCGCTCGTGGCCCCATCGCATTCGCCGGCGTCGGCTCGAGCATTTTCCGCGTCATCGGCGCAGTGTGGCATACCCGGTGGCAACCACGCATCACAAATATGGATGCCTTCGATAATCTTATTGACACCCGTCCCGTCTGGTGTTACAAAGACGCCCATACGGGGTAAATCGATTTTGTAAAAGGTTTTTGGGTGTCAGTCTTGGCCTAACCAGCAGGCTAAGTTTGAACTTGGGCCTGAGTTCCGCGTCTCCTGGTTTGCCTGCAGGATCCCATCGAGTTCTGTTTCGGTTTTTGCTCCACCAATCTAACTTTGCCGAGGTAACCGGATATGAAGCCTTCGAAATTCGTAGCGTGTCTTTCCGAACTTACATCGATAGATCGCGCGTTTCGAGTCTTGCGGCTGGCGATCCCAGTCCTGCTCCTGGTTCTATGCGCCTCCACAGCCCAGGCGCAATTCCAAGCAACCGTGGAAGGCACGGTGGTGGATGCCAAGGGTGCCGTGGTTCAAGCTGCAACAGTCACGCTCACCGATCAATCTACTCAGGTTTCGAAGGCCACGAAGACCAGCAATGATGGGTTCTACAGTTTCTCTGAGGTCGCACCCGGTAAATACACAGTCACAGTGGAAGCGTCCGGTTTCGAAAAAAAGATCGTGAATGACGTAGAAGTCTTGGCGGAAACGGCTCGCGGCTTGGACATCACCCTTACGGTCGGCCAGATGAGCCAGTCCGTCACCGTAAACGGCGCCAACCAGCCCGACCTTCAAACCGAAGAGGCCAATATCGAAGGAACTTTGACCAACCAGGAAGTTGAACGATTGCCCTCCTTTGCGCGTGATCCCTACGAACTCTTGCGCTTCGCTCCTGGCGTCTTTGGCGACGGCGCGCGCAGCGGTGCAGGCCTTTCCACAGGATTCCCGAATGGTCCCGGCTCGAACGCCGGAACTGGCGGACCTGGAGGATCAAACACTGCCATTTATCAGACCGAAAACCAGCAGCCCATCAGCGCGAACGGTCAACGCATCACCGCTAACGACTACCTGGTTGACGGCGTGAGCGTCAACAGCTTGCAATGGGGCGGCGCTGCTGTAATTACGCCGAGCGTTGAGTCGGTGCAGGAAATCACTGTGTTGGCCAATGACTATGATGCCGCCGATGGCCGCTCTTCCGGCGCGCACATCAAGACCGTAAGCAAATCCGGGTCGAACGTATTTCACGGTTCAGGATTCTTCCAGTACCAGGACCCCAATTTGAACGCGTTCAACAAATATAACGGATTCAATTTCGGAGCCAACACTTTTGACCCGACTGTGAGGGACGACAATGCCTATCGCCAGTTCGGCGGAAATCTGGGCGGCGCGCTCATCAAGAACAAGCTGTTTTTCTTTTTTAACTATGAGGGATTGCGCGACAACAACTCGACATTTCAAGATCAGTGGGTCGATACGGCTGATTTCCGCAGTTTGCTTGCCGCTAACAGCCCGAATACGCCTGTATCGACTACTGTAACCGACCCCGGCGCCGCTCCCCGCGTTAAACAAATATTACCCGCGAGCTGCGCAAATTTCCCCGTGCCCTGCCAATTAGCGGGTAACGGCGTGAATATCGGTTCTCCGGCCGGGACCTTCGGCACCTATCTTTCGGGTGCGCCGATGGGGACTTGTCCGAACAACATCGAATGCGGCGCAGGTCTCACCGGCGTCGAGCAATTTGACTTCGCGGAGATTTTCCTGCCTCAAGACACGTCCGGAAATCAATACAACGCGCGCGCCGATTACAACGTGGGCCGCAGCGTTTTCTCGGTGAACACTTTCTTCACTACCTATCACCAGCTCGCGGCAGATGCCAGCGCGCAGGGTCGTCCGATGGCGGACTACAACTCCAACCGCTTTACCCCCTCGGGATTTCTCGGGTGGGTATTCAATATCAATTCGAGCATGGTCAACGAGGCTCGCTTCAATTTTACCCGCTGGTCTTTTAACGATATCTCCGCCAACCCGCAAATCAATTGGGCTATTCCGCGGACTGAAATACAAAACGCCTTGCCCCTCGGGCAAAGAATTGTCTACGGCGCGGCGGAAGGCGACAACACTCCCGGGATTTACGCCGAGAATACTTTTGCGTTCCGCGATGTCTTGACCAAGATACACGGCAAGCACGCAATACATGTTGGTTTCGAGGTCAGCCGTCTGCAGGATAATGACGATCTAATCGGCGGCGGCCGCCCCGACATCGTCTTCCAGCAACCCTGGAACTTCGCAAATGGTACGGCTGTTTTCGAACAACTCGAAGTCAATCCTCTGACCGGTGCTGCACCGAGTTCAGCCCGAGCCTATCGAATCACCCAGTATGGTCTCTTCTTGCAGGACGATTGGAAGATTCGTCAGAACCTCACGATCAACTTGGGACTTCGATGGGACTATGACTCCCCGCCGACCGATGCGGACGGGCGCTTGGCCAACATCATTCCCGGAGCGAGCCCTCTCACGGGGCTTGTGAACGCCGTCGCGGTCAACCCGCACCGGATGTATAACCCGGACTACAACAACTTCGGGCCGCGCATTGGTTTTGCATGGAGCCCATACCGCTTCCACAACAACGCAGTTGTTCGCGGCGGCTTCGGAATCGCCTACAACTCCTACGACGCCAATTCATTCAATAACACGCGCGACAATCCGCCCTTCGTCGCCAACTACGGACTCTGCTGCGGAGGTCCTGGAGCTCCCATCAACTCGTCCATCCAATACTCATTGGGAACAGACCCGAGAAACCCCCTGAGTTTTCCGAGGAACACCGCTCTGGGACTCGGACTCGATCCTGCAACCAACCTGCCCATCATCGGACCCGGCGGCGGCGCTCCTAACGTCTACGGCAACCCGGCAAATTTCAACAATCCATACATCTACCTCTACTCTTTGCAGGTTCAATACGCTCTGCCCGCAAATTGGGTCGCCATCGCAGGCTACCAAGGGAGCAGCAGCCATGGCTTGCTCCGCATCAAGAACTTGCAATATTTCTTTGGAGAGCCAAGCACTGGGATCGGCGCCGTCTTTCAATTCACGCCGGACACGAACGCGAATTTCAACGCGCTCAACACCGAAGTCAAACGCAACTTCCGCAACGGCTTGCTGGTGGACTTCCTTTACACCTACAGCAAGTCCATTGACGAGGTCTCTTCGGAAGGCCCCGGCTTCGGCACCAATCAAACCTTTCCCACCGTCCTTTCCACTGAGCGCGGACCTTCGGACTTTGACGCCACACACAACCTGCGAGTGCTGGGTCTTTGGGATCTACCGATCTTCCGAGGCCGCAACGACTTTAAGGGCAACGTTCTCGGCGGTTGGGAGCTGAACGGAGATTTCCAGTTCCACTCGGGATTCCCTTGGACGCCGGTTGCAACCAACAATTGCAACCTGACTCTCGGATCTGCCACCATCTGCCCGATCAGGCCGATTGGAGTTCTTGCCTCACCGGGCGATAAGCACGACACCGACTCCTTTCTGCCTCCCGCCTCCAGAACCAATTTTCCGGGCGGTTCCACCTCGTTCTTCGACGTGACTGCGTCCGGCTTTCCGGCGTTCAATCGCAACAACGAACGCGGTCCGCGCTTCAGTCAGTTTGATTTCAGCTTCGTCAAGAACTTCGGACTGCCTGCTATGAAGTTCGTCGGGGAATCATCCAAAATTCAGCTGCGTATGAATGTTTACAACGCGTTCAACAAGTTGAACCTGGCGCCGTTTACATTCCAGAGCAACTCTACTACTGTCAGCTTTGGCAACAATTGCGTGGGTACGCCGGCTGTTTGCACTCCCGTCCCCAATCCGAATTTCGGGATTGCGACGTCGGGTCTGGCCGGCAGGACGCTTGAACTAGAAGGCCGGTTTGTTTTCTAATAGAAATTAGCGCCTCAAGTGTGGGGAGGGTTCTTCATCCTCCCCACGCCCGCGCACCTTCTTCCTGGGAAGACTCACATGAAACGAACAGCTTTATTAGTGTGTCTGCTAACAACTATTTCACTTGCTGGTTTCCATTCTCTCAGCGCCCAAAACACTGCATCGCCGGAAGTGATCGAGGTCGATATCCAGGCGCCTTCCCACCCTTTTCCGCATTTTTGGGAGCAAATGTTCGGCTCGGGGCGCGCCATTCTCACTTTGCGCGAGAGCTACCGCAATGATCTGCGCCAAGTGAAGGCCGTCACTGACTTTCAGTACGTGCGCTTTCACGCTATCTTCCACGATGAAGTAGGACTCTACGACGAGGATGCTGCGGGCAACCCCGTTTACAACTTTTCCTACGTCGATCAAATTTACGACGGGCTCCTTCAGAATCACGTTCGGCCATTTGTGGAGTTGAGTTTCATGCCCAAGAAACTCGCGGCCGCGAACGATATTCACCCCTTCTGGTACAAGCAAAATGTGTCCCCGCCTAAGGATTATGACCGTTGGGCCGCAATGATTTCAGCGTTCGCGAAACATTTGATCGATCGCTATGGCATCGAAGAAGTTTCCAATTGGTATTTCGAAGTGTGGAATGAACCGAATCTCGATTTCTGGACTGGCGATCCGAAGCAGTCTACCTATTACCATCTGTATGACGTCACTGCGCTCGCTCTGAAAAGCGTTAGTCCTCGACTCCGCGTGGGCGGTCCCGCCACAGCGCAAGCTGCGTGGGCCGACAGCTTCATCCGCCATTGCTCCGAAAACAAAATCCCTGTCGATTTTGTCTCTTCGCACGTGTATGGCAATGACCGTGCGCAAGACGTGTTTGGCACTGACGAATCCATCCCCATAAACAAAATGGTTTGCCGCGCGGTGGACAAGGTACACAACCAGATAAAATCTTCCGCCAAGCCGGACCTCCCGTTGATCTGGTCTGAATTTAACGCCGTTTACACCAACGACACAAAAATTGAAGACTCCGCATACATGGGCCCCTGGCTGGGGGACACAATTCGCCAGTGCGACGGCCTTGTGGACATCATGAGTTACTGGACGTTCTCAGACGTGTTTGAAGAACAGGGCGTGATTAAGAAGCCGTTTTACGGTGGCTTTGGTGTGTTGGCGGAAGGCGGAATTCCAAAACCCATCTTCAACGCCTTCAAATTGATGCACCTTCTCGGTGATCGACGAATCGACGTGAAGTCAGATTCCATGCTGGTCACGCGCCGGGCAGACGGTTCACTTGTGCTCGCCGTCTGGAATTTCTCTCTTCCGGATGATCCCGGCCACATCGTAAATATGGCAATCCACTTGAAAGGGTTGAAGCCGAATGGTCGAGCGGCAATCAGCGAAGTCGATTCCGAACATGGTTCGCCGCTGCCTGCCTACCACGCGATGGGAAACCCCGTATCACCCACCATGCAACAGTACGCCGAACTTAAGAAGGCTGCCCAATTGCCTCCCGCGCGCATCGAGAAAATAAAAAATGGGACGATGGACCTCACTCTTCCGCCGAAATCGTTATTCCTCATTGAAATCCGCTAGGAGCGTCACTAATTTACAGGCCGCAGAACCTGAAGACCACAATGCAACACATCGCTGACTAAAACAGTGTCGGCCCGCCTCGTGATTTTCAGACCAAATCTCCTCCAATTGGCATATTATTACCCGGCAATTTGTACCGGAGGCTGAAGAGATGCGCTCGATTCGCTCGCTTGTTGCTGTGATTCTCGCCGCGGTTTGCCCGCTCATCGTGGCTGCTCAGGCTTCACACCCTTTGCTGCAGCGGCCCACATTTAACGGCAACCTGATTGTGTTTTCTTACGCCGGCGATTTGTGGACCGTTGACCGCAGCGGCGGCCACGCCTCTCGCCTCACAACCGGCACCGGCATTGAGACCGATCCGGTTTTCTCACCCGACGGCACCATGATCGCTTTCACCGGCGAATATGACGGAAATACGGACGTCTTCGTCGTCCCGGCAAGCGGCGGAGTTCCGAAGCGCCTCACCTATCATCCGACGGCCGATGCTGCCGTGGGCTGGACGCCGGATGGAAAATACGTGATCTTCCGCTCAAACCGCGAAAGCGGCAGCCCCCGCTACACGAAACTATTCAAAATCTCTATTGATGGCGGGCTCCCCACCGCGCTGCCGCTGCCGATGGCCTTCTCCGGCAAGTTTTCCCCTGACGGAAAATATTTTGCCTACTCGCCTGTGGGCGGCGCGTCGCCTTTCAATTATTCCGCATATGTTGCCTGGAGAAACTACCGCGGCGGACTCGCAAGTTCGGTATGGATCGCAGACATGGGGACGCTGGACGTAGTAAAAATTCCGCGTGAACGGTCGAACGACTTCAATCCTCTTTGGGTCGACAAGCAAGTCTATTTTCTTTCCGACCGCAACGGGCCGGTATCGCTGTTTCGCTTTGACCCCGCGACGAAATCTGTAACAGAAGTGGTGAAGAATGACGGCGCGGATATTCGTTCGGCCAGTGCGGGAACCGGCGGCATCGTTTACGACCGCTTCGGCGAACTCTTTCTGTACGACACAGCAAGCGGCAAGACAAACCAGATCAGCGTGGACGTAAGCGCCGATCTGCCGGATGTACGCGCGCGTATTTCACCAGCAGACCGCGAAATCCAGAGCTACGGCATCTCGCCAACCGGTGTGCGCGCCGTCTTTGAAGCCCACGGCGACATCCTCACCGTGCCCGCAAAAGAAAGTACGACGCGCGATATCACCAATACCCCCGGTGTGATGGAGCGCGATCCGGCTTGGTCGCCGGATGGCCAGAGCATTGCATATTTCTCCGATGAGTCGGGGCAGTATGCGCTGCACATCAGCAGCCAGACCGGCTCGGGCGAAGTAAAAAAGTTCCCGTTGGCCAACGATGCAACATTTTATTTCCAGCCGACATGGTCTCCCGATTCAAAGCTGATCGCCTTTCACGACAATAAGGCTGAGATCTGGCTCCTGGACACAGTCACCGGCAAGGCCACAGTCATCGGCAAAGCCGTTGTTGACGATTCAGACTACGACGCGTCCTGGTCCGCGGACTCCAAGTGGTTGGCCTACACTCAGACCGTCTCGAACCGCTTTCACGCGCTGTTCTTTTACTCTGTCGAATCGGGAAAGAGCACACAAATCAGCGACGGCATGAGCGATGTTCGCCTCCCCGCCTTTGACCGCGGCGGAAAGTATCTCTACTTCACCGAAAGCACGAATTACGGCACCACCACGAGCGGCTTGGACATGAGCAGTGACGCCTTCAACGTGACGCGCAGCGTTTACGGACTCGCGCTGGCCGCCGATACCGCTTCTCCCGTTGCGCCTCAGGCTGAAGATGAGAAGAAGCCCGACGCGAAGGACAAGGACGCAAAGGACAAGAAGGACTCCGGCGACTCCGATAAGGACAAAGATAAATCCGATTCTGCGAAGAAATCGGACGAGACAGCCAAATCGGAGAAAGGAGAAAAGCCTGCTGAGAAGCCAAAACCGGTAAAAGTCGATCTCGATCGTCTCGAAGATCGCGCCGTCGCGCTTCCTTTGCCTCCGGGCAATTATGCAGGCCTGACTACGGGTAAGGAAGGCATCCTCCACCTGCTGGAAGGTGGCGGAAGATTCGACGCAGCCGGCGGACTGACGCTGTCGCGCTACGACCTGAAGACCAAGAAACCCGAGAAGCTCGCCGACCACATCGCAGGATTTGATCTTTCATTCGACGGAAACAAAATGCTCCTGGAAATGGCTCAAGGTGACTCTGGAGCCGCACAGGGAGCCGGTCCCGCGCGGGCGTTTGTCATTGTCCCCGCCGATGCGCCGGTCAAACCCGGCGAGGGCAGACTCGATCTATCCAAGATGGAAGTCCGCGTGGATCCGCGCGCCGAGTGGCGCCAAATGTTTCACGAGATATGGCAGATTGAGCGCAGCTTCTTCTACGATCCGCATTACCACGGCGTAAACACTGTTGCGGACGAAGCCAAGTTCAAACCTTTTCTGGACGAAGTCGGCTCGCGCAGCGATCTGAATTATCTCTTTCAGGAAATGCTCGGCGCTTTCTCCATCGGGCATCTGCGTGGCTTTGGCGGAACGATTCCGCGCCCGAACCACGTCGCGGGTGGTTTGTTAGGCGCCGACTTCGAGATCGTCAACGGGCGCTATCGCATTAAACGCATCTACACCGGCGAGCACTGGAATCCGCAAGCGCACGCGCCGCTGACCGAGCCGGGCGTGAAAGTCTCAGAGGGAGATTTCATCCTGGCTATCGGTGGTCAGGATCTGAGCGGCTCCGATGATATTCAGCGACGGTTGGAAGGCACGGCAGGAACGCAGGTGGTGTTGAAAATAGCCGCGGACGCAAACGGCAAAGATGCGCACGATGTCACCGTGACGCCCATCGGCGATGATCTCGGCTTGCGCAACCTAGCATGGATCGAGGCCAATCGTCGTAAAGTTCAGGATCTCAGCGGCGGAAAACTTGCCTACGTCTACTTGCCCGACACCGGCCTGGGCGGACTGACGAATTTCAACCGCTACTACTTCGCGCAACTCGACAAACAGGGCGCCGTTATCGACGAGCGTTTCAACGGTGGCGGCCAAGCGGCCGACTACATCATCAACGCCATGCAGCGCACATTGATGAGCTGGTGGGCTCCGCGTTACGGAGCGATTTACCGCACTCCGCAGGCCGCCATCCTGGGACCCAAAGTGATGATCATCAACGAATACGCCGGCTCCGGCGGCGACGCAATGCCCTGGTATTTTCGAGAAGCGAAACTGGGACCCTTGGTCGGAAAGCGCACCTGGGGAGGACTGGTCGGAATCGGCGGCATCCCAACGCTAATGGACGGCGGCCAAGTCACCTCGCCCAGCTTTGGATTCTTCAATCCGCAGGGACAGTGGGACGTGGAAAACCACGGAGTTCCGCCCGATTACGAGGTTGATATGGAGCCGAAGCCGGTCAGCGAAGGTCACGATCCGCAACTCGAAAAGGCTGTGAGTCTGGCTCTGGAAGAGCTCGCGAAGAATCCAGTGCCGGAACCGCATAAGCCGGAATATCCAAACTACAATCGACCGGCTGCGCAATAGGCCAAGAGGGCGTTGCACAACGGAAAGGCCGGACTGCGAGCCCGGCCCTTCGCCCGTTACTCTTTTCTTCCCGCCACAAGCAGAACCACACCACCAACGAGCGCGAGTCCTCCGAGAATCGGAGGCAGCGGAATAGTCTTATGCTCGGTTGTGCTGGCTTGAATCGGGCCGATATCCACAATCTTCTTGTGCGTTGTATAGTTGATTCCTTGGTAGGCAAAGGAAATTATCCCAAGGACGATTAAGATCAGCCCAACCACGGGCAGAGTCTTCATTGATGCTCCTAGACGTGCCCTTAACCGACTTCAGCGTTGAATCAGGCTCTCCGTAGAAGTCCGCCAACCAGAGAAACCAGAAACAATACCAGGAAAATAAAGAACAGAATTCTCGCAACCCCTACGGCTGCGGCTGCTATCCCCAGGAATCCAAACACCGCCGCGATCAGCGCAACCACGAAGAATATCAATGCCCAGCGCAACATAACGCCTCCTTGAAGGTCCGAGCGTAGCATCGGTTTTAGACGCATCGCGCCTTAATCTCAATACATATATCAGCGTATCAGAAGCCTTGGTTCACTGTAAGCGCACAACAGCTGCTTTGCGAACATTTCGCCCACTTTATCAGACCGTCTTCTGTCAACCTCGCCCTCGAGACCGCCCGCTTGCTCCACCAGTAATCTGAGAAACTTAAGCGTTATTCCAACCTAGAGCTCTACCCCGCACATTCTTTTGGGTTTAAAAAATGCCGGGGCATACAGGGACTTCCCCCCTCTAATACATACCATAGCGGATAGCGGGCGCGTCCCCCATTTTGTATTGTATGCGGCAAGTTTAATGCTCTTGAAATTTAAACTCGGCAGTTCTACAGATCTTTCCCCTGAAGGGGCCATTCGGAGTCTCCCCCTGATTTTTGAGAGTGGCCCCTCTCCTCTTCTTTTTGAATAAATTCAGATACATAGAATCTTTCCAGACCTTACAGCGTGTGCCGGATAGAGAGACTTTTGCCATTTCATCATCATGGCAGCGGAAACCAATTGTAATTGAGACCAGTCCCCACGGAGGTAAACCATGGCCAAGCGCAATCGAAATGTGAACGAAGTGCCCAGACGCGATCCAATTGACGTCCCTGGACGAGAGCACGAACCCGTGCCCGAAGTCATAGACCCCGCGGATCCTCGGCGCCATGATCAGCCGGGTCCGGACAGTCCGCGCCGTCCAGAGGACATACCCCCACAAGAAGTCCAGGATATACCGCGCTAAGAGTGCGGGAGTAATGGGTTCTCATCGCACTCGAATAAAACTAGCCCAAAGCAAAGGGAGGTTCCATGTCAGACAAGAGGCTGTCACAGATGCGAGTTGCCATTCTAGCCAGCGACGGCTTTGAACAGGCCGAACTGGAGAAGCCCCGCAAAGCCCTGGAAGAGGCGGGAGCCAAGACACTCGTGCTCGCGCCCAAGTCCGGAAAGATTCAGGGATTCGTGCACGACGAAAAAGGCAGCAAGGTTGACGTTGATATGACCCTCGACAAAGCAGATCCCGACGAATTCGACGCGGTGCTTCTGCCCGGAGGCGCGTTAAACGCCGATTTTCTGCGCGCTGAAAAAAAAGCCCAGGAATTCGTACGCAGCATCGATAAAGCCGGGAAACCTGTCGCAGTAATTTGCCACGCTCCCTGGCTTCTGGTCTCGGCAGGTCTGGTAAAAGGCCGCACGATCACCAGCTACCACACAATTCAGGACGACATCCGTAACGCTGGTGGAAACTGGAAGGACGAAGAGGTGATTCGGGACCAGAATTGGGTCTCCAGCCGTCAACCTTCCGACATTCCGGCCTTCAATCGCGAAATGATTTCGCTGTTTTCAGAGGCTAAGGGCAAGGCTGTCGGCGCCTAGATCCGACCCGCGGCACTCTCTTCTACCCCCGCTTACTGGACGTATCGGGATGGAAATAGAGGCGCCGCAGGTTTTCTTCCATCTCCAATTTTGTCTAAAATTGAACTGTGGACCCTTTACATACCGGCCCGGGCATTTCGCGCCGCGACTTGTTTCGTCGGCTTGCGGGTGTGGCGGCTTGTATCCCAGCGGCTGGATTTAGACTCGGTCCGGCTCTCGCCGCAATTGCGGCTCAAAAGCAAACACCTCCGGTTGCCCCGCTCGTGCAGCTTTCCGAACTTCCGCCCGCTACCTACTTATCTCCAGGCGATGACACCTTTCTAGAGCAGTTGGAAAGCGCTACTTTCCAGTATTTCTGGGAACAGTGTGATCCCAAGACCGGAATCGTGAAGGATCGGTGCAACGTTCGCGGTTCGGATACCAGTGTTTTGGGCAGCATTGCGGCGACCGGATTCGGGCTGACAGCTCTTTGCATCGGCGAAAAACGCGGCTACATTTCCTATTCGCAAGCGCGCGATCGGGCCCTTGCGGCCTTGCGTTTCCTGTGGAAGAAAATGCCCCATGAGCGAGGGTTTTATTACCACTGGGCGAATATCAGCACGGGTGAAAGACTTTGGCAATCGGAGGTCTCTTCCGTCGATACTTCCATTTTGCTTTGTGGAATTCTCACCTGCCGGCAATATTTCGAACACTCCGAGATAAACCAGCTCGCCCACGAAATCTTCAATCGAGTGGATTGGAATTGGCTTTCCGAGGATACGCGCATTCTTCCTCACGGATGGACCCCGGAAGGTGGGTTCCTACAGTATCGCTGGGACAGCTACAGCGAAATGATGATGATGTATCTGCTGGGCATGGGTTCCTCTTCTCATCCGCTTCAAGCGCAAGCCTGGGACGCCTGGAAGAGGACCACATTTGAATTCGACGGCATTCATTACATCGGTTCCTACGCTCCGCTCTTTGTTCACCAGTATTCGCAGGCTTGGTTTGATTTCCGCGGCAAGCGCGACAAGTATGCCGACTATTTTCAGAATTCGATCCTGGCTACCGACGTTCACCGGCGTTTTTGTTTGAGCCTAGCCGGTAGATTTCCCGATTACACCAGCAATCTGTGGGGCATCACCGCTTCGGATTCCGAACACGGGTACGAGGTATGGGGTGGTCCCCCCGCGACGGGACCGATCGACGGGACTGTAGTGCCTTGCGCTTCCGCCGGTTCGCTCCCGTTCCTGCCCGGCCCTGTGATGCGCGTACTCCGGACCATTCAATATCGCTACGGCGCGGGCACTTGGAGTCGCTACGGCTTTGTGGACGCCTTTAATCCGCGAACAAATTGGTACGACAGCGATATCGTCGGCATCGACTCGGGAATCAGCATGGTAATGGCGGAAAATGCGCGGACGGCTTTTGTCTGGGATACTTTCATGAAAAATCCGGAAGCACAGCGGGGCATGGAACGAGCAGGTTTCAAATCCTACAAACCTGCAGCACCTCAAGAAACGGTGGAAATGCACACCCGAGTGAGCCAACGTTAACTAGAGGAATGCTGCGCACTCAGCGGTAATTGGCGGCCTGCAACTCGAACATCTCCGCATACTGGCCGCCATCCTTCAGCAGTTGTTCGTGACGGCCCTCTTCCGCAATCCTTCCATTGGCTAAAACCAGAACTCGATCTGCCATTCGAACTGTTGAGAATCTATGAGAGATCAACAACGACATTTTTCCCTTGGTCAATTCGGCGAAGCGCTGAAAAACCTCATGCTCTGCGCGAGCGTCGAGTGCAGCCGTAGGCTCGTCCAAAATCAGAAGTTGCGCGTCCCGCAGATAAGCGCGCGCGAGGGCGATTTTCTGCCACTCTCCTCCTGAAAGATCCATGCCACCCTCAAAGCGGCAGCCAAGCACTTGATCAAATCCCTTGGGCAGCCTGCGTATCGTATGTTCTGCCAGACTCTTGTTGGCGGCAGCGCGTATGCGAAATTGATTGTCTAGGTCTTCGATGCGGCCAACCGCGATGTTTTCCGACGCCGTCATCTCGTAACGCATGAAATCCTGAAAGATTACTCCGATTTCTCTCCACACGCTTTCAAGGTCATATTCGCGCAAGTCTTTTCCGTCCAGAAGAATCTGTCCTTCGGTCGGGTCGTACAAACGAGTGAGCAACTTTACGATTGTCGTTTTGCCTTGACCGTTCTCGCCCACGATCGCGATGCGCTCTGAAGGTCCCAGCTTGAAATTCACGTTTTCAAGCACCATCCGGGAACTTCCGGGATATTTGAACGAAACATTTCTGAATTCGAAACCTGTGCGTATCGGTTGGGGGGCTGCCAACGCGGAAACCTTGGACAGGATCTTCGGCTTCACCGAGAAGAATTCCAGCAGATCGGTCATGAACAGAGCTTGATTCGTGATGCTGGAGAAAGTTGTGAAAAGCGATTGCAGGTTTCCGCTCGCGCCGGCAATGGCTCCGAAGAGGTAAACCATTCTTCCCACGGTCATCAAACCGATTACCGTCGCGTAGATAACGTACGTGTAGCTCCCGTAAAATCCCAGCAGGCCGAGCAGCGCCAGTAGAGATCCGAAAACAAGTCGGCGCTTCGACACGTCCAGAGTCTGATGATAAAGCTCGTCGGCCAAATTCGAATAGCGGCCCAGAAGAAACGGAGTTAATCCGAATAGTTTTAACTCCTTCGCGCTCTCCTTGGTCCCTCCCAACACACGCAGGTAATCCAGCTCCCGTCTCCCCGGCGTTTGTTTGTAACTTAGGGAGTAATTCATAAAAGAAAAATGAGTCTCACCCAGGAAAACGGGAATGACGCAAAGTATCAGAGCCAGCAACAATAACTTTGAAAAAAAGAAGATAGCGGCTGCAAGAGTGATCGTCGTGATCAGTTCTTGAATCAGGCGCCCGGCCACCTGAATCATTTGGACGCGGTCGGTGCTCTGCACGCGGGCACGTTCCAGTTTGTCGTAGAAGACCGGGTCTTCATACGACATCAGATCGAGTTTCGATGCGTGCTTTATCAATTCAAGGCTGATGTGGCGCGTGAATCGATCCGCCAAAGTCGTATCGCAGAACTCAACCACGCGCATCATGCAAGTAGCCAGAACAGCGAGAACGAACTCCAGAAGAACCATCCACCAAAATAGGTGGGGCAGTGGAGTCTGCTTCTGATGGTTGTTAACCGAGTCGATGATGAATTTCGTAACCGCCAACATCGACAGAGGAATCAAAGCTGCGACCAAGCGGAAGAAAAGGTTGGCCACAACTATCCACGGTGCCGCGTCCCAGACGATGCGCAGCACCGGGGGAATATTCTTCAGCGCCTTAAATCGCTCACTCCAGTTAGGTTCGCTGATTGCCGCGCTCGCTGCTGCCATTGCTTCTTTCTCCCAAGTTCGAAATGTCCAGGATTTGAATCGCCTGCATGTACTTCTGAACTATCAATCTACTTTTTAAGTCCGCCCACACATCGCTAGCTTGATCCTCATTGGCAACATACTTCACATGCATTTCACTGGCCACGAAAAGGCAGGCGTAAGTAACAGACTGGCAATGGCTTACGTTCGATGGCTGGACACACACCGTTGATTATTTTCGCTGTTTCAGAAGCTTCTACTCACTTTGGATTTTTGAATCCTGTGACAGTTCGGCGGTGTACCAAAATGGCTAGGTTCTTTTCGGACGCACAATACCTGAAACACCGTAGCTGTCGACTTACCATTGTAGCGTATGCTTAAACAGTGCAAACGCCGCCCAGCGAACTGCGTAGTGACCCGCCTCTCGTTCTCGCTCCCAAGTTCGCCAAGTTAAAGCAATCCGTCCACATCGTTAAGTCTCATATAAGGCGTGCGGTCTGGCGTTCGCAGGATGGCTGGCGTCACATTTCCGCTGGAATGGAAATCGACGATCTTTGGAGCCAGTTTAAATCCGAAGCGGAAGCTAGTTCGCGGCCCTTTAGGCAGGATCTCGATCAACGAACAATCCGGCAGAAGACCTGGGCGCAACCGTTCAAAACCTTTGCAGCAATATGTTCCAGCATTTTAAAAAAGCTGTCGCCTCCGCGCCGTATTTTTTTGGTCCTCACAATAGTTCTTGCAGTCTTGTCTCTGGTCGGATTCGAGTTTCTGATTTTCACCAGAGAAGTTGAACTACTAATAGCCTTCCTCGGTTTATTGATGCTCCTGGTCATGGTTCTCGGCGATCACATCTCGATGAAGCGAGACATTGAGATCGCGCGCGAAATTCAACGTTGGCTGGTTCCGCGCGTCCCTCCCGACGTTCCAGGAGTGGACATGGCCTTCGCAACGAGGCCTGCCAAAACCGTCGCTGGCGATTACTATGACGCTTTTCGCCGCGCGGCTGATGGCCCGCTTCTGATCGCAGTCGCAGACGTGGCGGGCAAGAGTGTCCCGGCCGCCATGCTCATGGCTACGTTTCAGGCCAGTCTTCGGGCTTTAGCTGGTTCGCGCGGAACGCTTTCTGACTTAGTAGTAGGATTGAACCGGCAAGCCTGCTCCAACAATATGAACGGCCGCCGTTTCACTACCGCATTTCTCGCCGAGCTCGATCCTATTAATGGAAGTTTGAACTATCTCTGCGCCGGCCATAACCCTCCGATGCTCAGGCACCAGGACGGCACAATCGAGCGACTGAAGTCTGAGAGCATTCCTTTGGGCATCGAGTTAAACGAAAAATATGAAACCGGACGTACCATTCTAGAAGTTGGTGACATCTTGATCATCTATACCGATGGCGTCACCGAAGCCCGTGACGAAGACGGAAAGGAATTCGGAGAAGACCGGTTACTCGCTTTGGTAGCCCAACCCCCGGAGGAACTGGCGGCCCTGACCCTCGCTGCCGTCATGAGAAAACTCGACGAGTTTGTCGGGGGCGCGCCTCAACATGACGACATCACTTGCTTGGTCGTTCGGCGTACTTGACGGGATAGGCGTACGGCTCTGTGCGGGCTAATCTACGTCATTCATTGTATGGTGTTAGACTCATCACGACCGTACGCTCACTCATTAGCATAAAGGTTTAGGCTGATTGGGCCGATGGTAAGTTCAGCCTTGCTTCACTTTGCAAAAAACAAAAGGCGCTTAAATGGAGGTTCCATGAGGAAGTTACGTTGGCAGGAAACTGTTTCAGCATTCGTTGTAGGCATTGGCGTTGGAGCCGCGATCGGAATTTTGTTCGCTCCGCAATCCGGCGAAGATACGCGCGACTACTTGGTTGGCGGCGCGCAGGACACACTAGACGGTGCGGTATCCACAGGTCGGAAGTGGGTTCGCCGCGCCAAGAGCAACGTCGACGACGCGACCGATTACGTGAAAAAGAATCTCGATGGTGCGACGGACTACGTGAAAAAAAACGTCGATGACGCGACGGACTACGTGAAAGATGCCGCCGGCGAAGGCCAGCGCGCCTATCGCGAAGCTAAAAAAGCATCCGCCTAGATCAGATTCACGTTGCTCCGGGAGACGGGACCGCGACGTCCCGTTCTCCCGGCCGCCTGGTTCCTTGCGAACCCCGCGCTTGCCGGTTTCAGATTGTACTCATTTGACGTCCTGAGTTTGAGCCTCTACAGTAAGCAGTGCCACGGAGGCCAAACCGATTGCGCCGGACCGAATCGGCGCACGAAAGCTTCCATGAGAGGGAGATTGAAATGAAGGAAGAGGCCGCTTCGAAGAGCCCGAAGAACTTGACGCGAAAAGAGCTGATTGATCTTCTGAACGAGGACCTGGCACGCGAATATCAAGCCATTATTTCGTACGTAATTTATTCCCAGGTTTTGAAGGGCGCCGAGTACATGAACATCGCTGGTGAGCTCGAGAAGCACGCCGCTGAAGAGCTGGCACATGCGCTGGTAATTTCAAATCAAATTGACTATCTCGGCGGCATGCCCGTCACGCAGCCGAAACCCGTGCGCACTTCGGAAAAGGCTCGGGATATGCTCAAGTTCGATCTGGAGAATGAAACCATCACCATCAAGAACTATCGCGATCGCGTAAGGCAATGCGAAGCGCTGGGTGAATTTTCAATGGCCGAACATATTCGCGATATCCTACTCGACGAACAGGATCACCAAATCGCCCTGGCCACAGCTCTGGGCGTGGATGTCCCGAAAATTGGCTCTGAGACAGGCTCAAAGTAGTAACCGCCCGGACTTGCGCCTTGTCCTAACGGCTTAATCTCGAATGCAGCTCGCACTTAGATAGTCATAGGAGATCAAATGAACGACGCTCCAGCCGGAAAAGAAGAAGACATCCTCACAACTGTTGCACGCACGATCGGTTCCACGCTCGGTACCGTCGCCGCAAAAGTGAACGCGGTATCAAGTCCGTCTCCGCGGAAACGGGCCACCCCGAAGCGCCGGCCCCGCGCTAAAGCCGCAAAGAAGAAACGCCCGGGGAAGAAATCCAAGGGCTCAAGGAAGCCGGCCAGCCGCAAACGCGCCGCTCGCAAAAAATCAAAGCGCTAGGGATTTTTCGCCCGGCGCGAACCCGGCGATCGGATGACGCGAGATCTTCGCGTCTCCGATATTCCAATAGCTATTTCCTGGGCATCTACTGCAGGACTTTTGACAGCGCCTTGTAAACTTCCAGCCCGCCATTGTGGTTGTAGTGGATGTATCCCGATCTCCTGAATTTGTTCATGAAAAAATTCACGCGCGGTCGCGTGGTCCCGACCATTTCAGCCAGCGTATCCTGGTTCACTCTCTGAAGGATTGACGGATTCTCGTTTCCTTTTTCATATTCGTTCAGCAGCAAAAGCGCTCGCGCCAATCGTTTTTCGCTCGAGTTGAACAAATGGTCGATCAAGTCCTGCTCGATTCGATGATTCCGCGACAGCAGGTAATTGATGAATTGCGTGCAAACGTGCGGCTCTTTCTCAATCATGTGAACCATCTTATTTCGATCAATCACCAGGATCGTGCTGGGCACCAGCGTAATCGCCGACGCCTCGTAAATGGCGCGGCCGCTGATACACGCTTCTCCAAAGAAATCTCCTCTGCCCAGAAATCCGAGCACTCCGCTCCGTCCGCGCTTCGAAACCAGTACCAGCTTCACTACCCCTTGTGCGATGTAATGCACCGCGGAGCATTTATCTCCCTGAGAAAAAATCGTTTCGCCTTGAAAATAGTCGACAGTCTTCCCGGGCGTCAGCGCCGTAGGAAAAAAAGCTTTCGTCGATTTCAATGCCCTGCTCGGTTTCATCCGTCCCCCGGCCTGACTAAAGAATGTTATGGTTCTGAATAATTGCGCCGCCTATATTGCGCGACTCAGCGCGGTTTGTCTGTCTAACATTGAACAGACATAATCTGGCGGAACGGACGCTCTATCCGTGAAAGCTCGCCCTGGTTTCGTCGTTTTACCCCTTCCTTTAGCTCGACGTGCATCAAAGCCCCGTACTCCGGATACGCGCGAAAGGTGGAGAAACTTCCTCAATAGAACAGTGTATGCCATTCTTAACTATCTGATGCTAAACGGGTAATGCGGCAAGTGGCGTGGCCATCGATGTGCACCACTACAAGCGTGCGCAACGTGAAACACACCGGATTTTTGGGGGATCTCATGGACACCAATTTCGATATTTTTAAGCGACTTCGCGACGGGAAGCCTCTTTGGATCACCTCCGTGCCAGAAATCGAGGAGGCGCGCGCGCGCGTCGACCGTTTGGGCGCCATCGCACCCGGGGAGTACCTGATTTACTCGCAGAGGAAAGGAGTCATCGTGGAGTATGTAAACAGCTAGCCCCGACGGCTCTTGCCCCAGCGACTCCTCACCCAAGGCATCCGTCCGCTGGACGGTCACACGCCTGTAATACTCTTGTCCCCCTTATCCTGATAATCTAGCGCCCGAGGCGGGCATGGCACGCGAAAAGCTAGCGAATCCACACCTATTTTTGAACCGTCATTTTTCCTGGCTACAATTCAACGAGCGCGTGCTCGAAGAGGCTCGCGACGACAAGAATCCTCTTCTCGAGCGCGTGAAATTTCTCGCTATCACTGCGAGTAATCTGGACGAATTCGTCGAAGTGCGCGTTGCAGGCCTTTTGCAACAGGTCGAACACGGAATTCAAGATCCGGGCCCGGATGGCCGCACACCTCGCGAAGTGCTCGCACAGTTGGCTGTTCGAACCCACGCGTTTGTAAAAGCCCAGTATGATTGCTGGCGGGAAGAACTCGTTCCTTTCCTCGCTACCGAGTCGGTTCGTGTGGTCGCCATGCGCGCCTTGCGGCCGGCCGCACGAGCGCACGTCGAGAATTTTTATGCAAGAACCGTCGAGCCCTTGCTCACGCCGGTCACCATTGACCCTGCCCATCCATTTCCACATGTAATTAATAAGGCGATTTGTCTGGCATTTTTGCTCCGCACCAAACAAAGGCGCGCGTTGCCCTATCTCGGAGTGGTGACTGTGCCTCGCGCTCTGCCTCGCCTGGTACAACTCCCGTCAGCAAACGGAGCCGTCGAATATGTTTTCTTGTCAGACGTAATCCACGCCTTCGCCGAGCGCCTCTATCACGGATACGAAGTCCTGTCCGCCGCGGCTTTCCGCGTTACTCGCAACAGCAATCTTTACCTTGAAGCGGAAGAGTCGCGCAGCATCATGGATTCCGTGGACGCTCAGCTCCACAGCCGCAGAAAAGGCGAGGCCGTACGTCTGGAAATCGAAGCCGCCGCTAATCAGGAAATTATTGACCGCCTGGTCGCCAATTTCCGATTGGCGTCTTGGCAGATTTTCCGCGTGGATGGCCCGCCCAACCTTTCGCGTATCGCCTATCTTTACGACGCGATCCCGCGCCCCGATTTGAAATTTCGCTCCTTCGTTCCGCGTGAACTGGCATTGAAGCCCGGCCCCAGCGCGCTCTTCGAGTTGATTCGAAAGCGCGACGTTCTGCTGCACCATCCTTACGACTCCTACTCCGCGGTCGTTCGCTTCATCGAAAGTGCGGCGACGGATCCCGATGTTTTGTCGATCAAGCAAACGCTCTATCGCACCAGTGAAAATTCGCCCATCGTGCGCGCTTTAATTGAAGCCGCAGCAAAAAAAGAAGTCTCGGTCGTGGTCGAGCTGAAAGCGCGCTTCGATGAAGCGTCAAATATCCGTTGGGCGCGGAACCTGCAGGAAGCCGGCGTTCAGGTCTTTCACGGTTTAGTCGGTCTGAAAACACATTGCAAGATCGCCCTCATTGCTCGCCGCGAGCCCGGCGGCAAAATTCGCCAGTATGCGCATCTTGGCACCGGAAATTACAACCCCTCGACCGCTCGTTTCTATACGGATCTCAGTCTGCTCACGAGCGATGCCCGCATAACCGCCGCCGTACAAAATGTCTTTAATTATTTGACGGCCTATTCCGAACGCCCGCAATATCTTCCCCTTTTTGTGGCGCCGCTGAATTTGGGAAAGAGCTGCTTGAGCTTGATCGAACGCGAAACAGCCCACGCACGCGCCGGCCGCCCCGCGTTCATTCTCGCGAAAGTAAATGCACTTCTCGACGAAAACATTATCCAGGCTCTTTATCGTGCTTCACAGGCAGGCGTAGAGATTGAACTCATCGTACGCGGCGCTTGCGCTTTGCGCCCTGGTGTTCGCGGCATCAGCAGTCGCATTCGCGTCAGAAGCGTCGTAGGACGCTTCCTCGAGCACAGCCGAGTTTTTGCTTTTGGCAACGGAGGCAGTACGGAAGTCTATCTGGGAAGCGCCGACTGGATGCAGCGCAACATTTATGAACGCGTCGAAGTGATGTTCCGCTTGAAGGATCCGGACCTGTGCGCTCAGGTTTTCACGCAGGTCATTTCGCCCTACTTGGCCGACACGGAGAAAACTCGAATTCTACTGCCCAGCGGGGACTACGTTCGCTCGCGTAAAGCCGGCGAGTTCGCTGTCTCGCGCAACGGATTCCGCTTTAACGCTCAGGAGTTTTTGATTGGTTCCTCTGAGGCTCGCGAGGAACCACAAGCCTCGCCGCCGCTGCCGCGCTTCTTGAAACTCCCGGCGCCCGCCAAAGCGGCGGCAAAGACCTCGCAGACTTCGCTGCATCCGGAGTCTTCGCAGTAGGCGAAGATAGAAACTAGGGCAGCGTCCCGTACACGTCGAGCTCGGTTTGCGTGCCGATATACACTTTGCCGTTCGCAATCGTCGGAACCGCGAACTTTACAGCATTCCCCGCGTTGTCATTCCCGGTTTGACTGCTGTTCCACAGCGGCGTGAGATTGCCAGCTTGGTACGCGTACAACACAGCTGGACCGAGGACGGGCGAAGGATTTCCGTGAGCAGTTGTGTCGATCACCCAAATGATTCCGTTTGTGCTTCCATTTGCCGAAGCTGACGGCGTAGCACCGGGAAAGCCGAAATTATGGCTAGCAGTTTGGCTGGGCGAAGTAGCCAGCAAGCCGTTTGTCAGAGGGAAAGACTTCAGAGAATCGCCTACACCGCAGAAATAAAGCGTCCCGTTCAAATAAGCAGGCAAGCTGAATAACCCGCCAATCTCTCCCTGCACCTCTTGCGTGATCTGTGCGTCCGTGCCATTGCAGCTCGTCTGGCAGTAGTGCAAATTATTGGCCGTCATCTGATCCCGGTTGATCAGATAAATATTCCCCTCTTTTCCCACTTGCACCAATTCATGCTTAACCGCTCCCGGCTGGTCCGGAAGCAAGAGGTTGCCGCCCGATCCTAAATCGTTGTCTTCTCCATCGAGATTGCTTTGGTCTTGAGGAGTGAAATAGTCCAACAACGACATTGTCGAACTGCCCGCATAGAACAGTTTCATGTTTGTGTCGCCTAATTCTCGTGCAGGTATGTTTGTCGTATCGAAGTCGCCGTTTCCGGAGGCGATGAAAATGTTTGCATTCGAATCCGCGGCCACACCTGCGCCGGACATCCAGAAACCGCCGTCATTTCCGTTGGGCGATGTGACTAACTGTGATTTTTTAGCGAATGTCCCGGCATCGTAAGCGAAGAGCCATCCGTGATATGGCGTATCGTCGCAATGTGAGGCGTACGACAGATAGAGAATTCCATTCAACAACAACAATCCGGGCCGGTTCATCTGATGAAGCCCGTCAAACGTCACCGTTCCGCCGCTGGTACCATCTCCGGTCCCCGTTACTGTTCCGGTGATCACGACCGGTCCCGGCGATTTCTCAGCGCCCGTCGTCATATCCAGCGCATGAAGCCGGTGAATGAAGTTTCCGTTTTCCTCGGATTTTGCCTCGACGTATATCGTTCCCGTGGTGGGGTCGACCGCCGGCGTGCTGGTGATGCCCACTTGAGGGACCAAGTCAGTGCAACCCAGAGGGGTTGAACTGTTCATCGTCGTCGCACCAGCCGCGGCACCGTGCGTCGTATCAATCACGCTCACGTGCCACAGCAGTCCCGCATTGGTTCCTGTATTACTGTCGGCGTCAAACGCGTACACGCTGTCGCCTTCGGTCGCCACATAGATGACGTTGTGTACGCTTCCCCCGATCGTCACATTTGGCACATATAGCGGCTGCGCGTAAATAAATCCGTCCACCGGATGCGAAAATTTCTTTCCGAAAGTTGTCGTGTTGACGTTTGCCGGAGTCAGCACCGTCTCGCTCAAATTCTGTCCCGTTCGCCCGATATCATTGTGCTGTGTAAGCACGCCTGCAAATCCGCTGCTATTGCTGGTGTGATTCGTCACACTCAGAATTGAGACGCCCTTTATCGTTCCCACTGCCGCCTGGATTGACGTGTAGCCGGTGTTTACTCCGCTCGCCAGCGCTTTGCTCGTCGCCACCCCCGCTGTGGTAACGGTAGCCACGCCGGTACTCGAAGATGTCCAAGTCGCGCTGGACGTAAGATTTTGCGTGCTGCCGTCGCTGAAGTGTCCCGTAGCCGTAAACGCCTGTGTCACGCCGTTGTCAGCTATCACAGGATTTTGCGGGCCCACCACCAGTACCTGAAGCGTTGCACTCGTCGAAGTTACAGTGAGAGTCGTCGATCCGCTGATGGCCCCCGAAGCAGCTTTGATGGTGCTCGTCCCCGCTGCCACCCCAGTTGCCAACCCGCCTGTGGTGATAGTAGCGACGCTTGTGGTCCCCGAACTCCACGTCACCGAGCTAGTCAAATTCTGCGTGGAGTTATCCGAAAAAGTGCCAGTTGCCGTGAACTGTTGCGTAGCTGCCTTGGCAATCGAAGGGTTCGCCGGCGTCACCGCAATCGATACCAGCGTGACAGCTGTCACCGTCAGCGTCGTCGAACCACTTATCGCTCCCGAAACAGCTTTAATCGTGCTCGTTCCTGCCGCCACCGCGGTGGCCAACCCGCCTGTGGTGATGGTGGCGACACCAGTGGTCGCCGAACTCCAAGTCACCGAGCTGGTCAGGTTTTGCGTGGAATTATCCGAAAAAGTCCCGGTTGCCGTGAACTGTTGTTTCGCGCCCACCTTAACCGAGGGATTTGCGGGCGTCACCGCAATCGATACCAGCGTCGCGGCAGTCACCGTTAGAGTCGTCGAACCACTTATCGCGCCCGAAACAGCTTTAATCGTGCTCGTTCCCGGCGCGACCCCGGTTGCCATCCCACCTGTAGTGATG
>Ga0209330_1000029_pt1 | contig 71671 bp, 67 predicted proteins | sample JacPinW_OM2H0_O3_FD_187969 | JGI IMG/M metagenome (GOLD analysis project Ga0209330, IMG submission 187969) | Forest soil microbial communities from Algoma, Ontario, Canada - Jack Pine, Ontario site 1_JW_OM2H0_O3 (SPAdes) (version 2) | ecosystem: Environmental > Terrestrial > Soil > Boreal... | reverse complement strand
CCCCGCCGCTCGCGTCGCCTGAACCCAACTAATCAAGCTCGCGATGCACGCCGACATAAAAACCAAAACCACAAGTCGAAACTTGAATCGATTCTTCACTTCACCCTCCGCGGGAGGCGAGTCTGAACCACGATGAGTCCTTGGCTGTTATGAAAGCGACTGATACTAGCCGTCGTTTCACTCAAAATCAAGGAAAGTCGCGTTGCGCGATCCCGATGGAGTCCTAATGAAGCCGGATTCGAGGTCCCAGCTAGCTCGGTTCACTGTAATTTCTGGCTGCGATTTCCTAAAGGAATGGCATCCATGCGGTGGCGCGAGAGAAGTAAATTGAAAGAGAGCTAGAACTGACGAGCTATCTTCCCCGTCATCACACGAGAGGCATCCATTTCCAACACGAGCGCGGTACTGTCGTCAATGACGTAGTAAGAGAGCGTATCGGTCTGAAACCCTTCAGCGAGTATCAAAGGATTGCCGCGGCCGTTTAATCCCGAGGTGGGCACGGTGCTTCCACTCGTGAGCGGCACGCCCGAGATCACTTTTCCGCTGTTCGCAATGTTATTAATGTCCAGAGTGCCTGACAGGGAGCCAACGTTTCCCGCGCTCATCTGCCCTTCGATATCCTGCTCGCCCGCGGAGCTAAGTTCCGATCCGGTCAAGTTCAGTGCGAAGCTTCCCTGTGGTGTCGTGGCTCCAGTTTGCGCGTAAGCGACCCCAGTTCCCACATGAACGTTTGTGTCTGTCTCCAGCAGCACAGCGGCGGTGGACGGTGAACCGTCTGCCGCGATGTAATTAAACAGGTAGGCAACGAACTCGAAGTTCTTGGTGCTGGACAATGTGAGGGTCAATGAAATTCGGCCGGTATCACCGTTAGTCAACGAGGCACTCGTCGATGTGATGTTCGGCGTCGTGACGTTGGACGAGTTGGTAACGGGACTCGTCAGGCTGCCGGCGTCGTTTATATCAAGCACACCGATGCTGGCCACCTGGAAAGCGCCGCCCATTCCGAACGGACTACCGGTGTTGTCCGAACCGCTGACTACAAAAACCTGCGAGCCGGTCATGTTTGCGGTTGACGCTGGCGCGCCGAAGAAATCCCCGGCCAAGAGCGTGTTCGAATCGCCCTCCAACACTTTCACGTGCGTCGAGTCCACAATGTAATACACAAAATTTAGTGTGCCGTTCGTACCGCCGTTATTTGCTCCGAAATCCGTGTCAAACGTCGGGCAATTCAGGGAAAGGGTTCCGCGGCCAGTCGCAGGATCTGCGACGCTGAAGCCACCTTGCAGTTGCATATCGGTTAAAGAAGTTCCACCGTCGTTCACATCCACAATCCCGTTATTCAATGGGAAAGTATTTTCGGTGTTCGCCACGACCCTGCCGTCCATACCTAGATGAGCGCCCTTCTTATCGAGTCCGGAGAGACTGAAGGCATAGGCCCCCAGCGAAAACGGCGCGCTGAATTGTGTGGGATCCTGCATATCAACTGTGCCGCTTCCAGTCGCAGCCGCGTCGAAACGAATCATCAACGCATGCTGGTTTGTAATAAGCGCGAACTGTAGAACTTCAGTGGAGCCGCCAACATTCAAATTTGCAGTGGTCCGCCCATCGGGTCCCACCGTATACGTGCTCCCTGCTGCAAACGTGGACGTCACAGGCGCGGCAAAGCCGCTATTGATATCCTCTGTTCCCCCGGTGATGTTTCCATTTCCGTCTGCCGCAAAAGTCCCGGCAACAGACAAGAAACCTGACTTGTCGTCTCCCAAATAAGAGAATGCATATGGCCGCGGATTGGCCTGGTTTACCAGGGAGTTCAACGATGCATTCGAGAATACAATTGTTACAGTGGAGGTACCCGAGCTTCCGCCGGAAAAAGCGCTGATCGTCACGGTCCCGCTCGCCGGAGGCGAAGGCGGTGCGGTATACAATCCGCAGCTCGCGCCGTTGGTAATCGATCCGGGATTTCCAGAATTGCCGTTCAAATTTGCTTGCCAGATGGTTCCTGCACATCCCGCGGAACTGGTGAATTGCAGGGTTGCGCCCGCCGCGACTGCGGCCGCTGCAGGACTCACAATCACACTGCGTGATGACGCCACAACGTTTATCGTAATCCGGGCGCTCGCATTCGAACCCGACACCGCCTGGATCGTATCTGTCTCTACTGCACTGGGAGCCGTGAATACGCCACTGCTCGTGATCGTGCCGGTGCCGCTGAGGACAGACCATGTCGCGGAAGTGACCGCCGATCCCGAATATGCTGTAAATTGCGCGATTGAGGGTTGGCCACCGCTCACAGATTCAGGTATGGTCGCCGATCCAGGATAGACCGCCAAGCCTCCGACAGTGGGCTTGCCGCCTCCACCTCCGCCGCCACTTCCGCTGCTATTCGAGCCGCATGCGGAGAGAAGTAATGCGCCCGCGATCGCGACGCTTGCAATGGAAAAGCGTCTAAATTTACCGGACACTAGAAGCCTCCCTTCATTGTCGCCTTCGCGGAAGTTAAGTCTCCGCGGGCAATAATCCCACGGATCGGGACGCCTCGTTCACTCCGGAGGATGAATATGCGTTCTGGGGTCGTAAGAATTCGCGCCAGCAGTACGTTTTCTCCTCCCTCTTTGGTCATCATTCCCGTGATTTCAACCGTCTCGCCGGTTGAAAGGTCTAGAGTTTTGGCATTCACATTCGGACTGACTCCCAAATGGGCATCCACCATTCCCTGCGCAGTTTCGATCTGGGCGTGCATGCCTCTCAGCACGCCATTGTTGCTGATTCCAATGCTCTGGATCGTGCCCTGAATCCTAATTTCCTTCGCCACGCTATAAGTTCTTTCTGGAAGAGGGTGACCAATTTCGGAAACGTCACCCGAAGATGTAGCCTGCGCGTGGGCGCCCGGAGTGAAGACAAATCCCGCCACAAGCGCGGCCAAGAGAATCACATTGAACAGTCGATACCCAATCATCTCTTCTCCTTAACCTAAACCCAATAAGCTATTTCTCTTTTTTGCCGCGGAAAGTTCCGGGTATGCGCCAAATTCCAGTATCGCGGATTCTAAGTCTGCCCCGGACTGCTTAGATTCATTCCGCGACGTACGGGTTTCCCGGCGCTGCCGCAAACCCCGACCAATCGGAAGTCACGAAATCGTTGGCAAACGATTTGATCTCTTGAGCAACTTAGTTCCGCAGCGGCTTGCCGGTTTTTAGCGTATGAGCTACGCGTTCCTGGGTCTTGCGCTCACCACACAGGCTCACAAAAGCCTCGCGCTCCAAGTCCAAAATATATTGTTCCGATACTGTTTGAGGAGCGCTCAGACCGCCGCCCGCCAGTATGTTCGCCAATTTGCGGGAGACCACGCCGTCATACTCAGTGGCGAACTCGCCGCGGACAAGCATATGAATCGCCAGTTTTGCCGCAGCAAGGAACTCATTACCCAACACGCGGATTTCGGCGGGCGCGGGCGGATGATATCCGGCGCGAAGCATCGCGAGGGCAGTGGACTTCGCGTCCGCCACTTGCCTATCGCGGTTCATTGATATCAAGTCCGCGGGCCGCAAGAAACCGAGTGAGCGCGCCTCCTCTCCGCTCGTCGATACCTTCGCCATCGCAATCGTTTCAAACACGGGCTTCAACGCGTGAAATAAATCCAAGCTTTCGCCACCAGCTGAATGCTCATTTGCGCGGATCAGCATTTCCTTCGTTCCGCCTCCGCCGGGAACCAGGCCAACGCCCGTTTCAACAAGTCCTATATAGGATTCGGCTGCGGCCTGAATCCGCGCGGAGTGCATACTGATTTCGCATCCGCCACCCAGCGCCATACCCTGGGGAGCGCTGACTACTGGACCCGGCGCGTACTTTATAGCCATGTTCACGCGCTGGAATTGGCGCACGGCCATGTGTATGTCGTCCCACTCGCCTTCCTGCGCGCTGATAAGCAGAAGCATTAAATTCGCGCCAACGGAAAAATTTGGCGCCTGGTTCGCGATCACCATGGCGTCAAATCCCGAGTTCAGGCGCCCAATCCCGGAGTGAATCATGGCCACGATATCTCCGCCGATCGAATTCATTTTCGAGTGGAATTCGCAGCAAATCACGCCATCGCCAAGATCGATCAAGCTCGCCCCGGAATTGCTCTGCACCACCCCCGTGCGATCATTCACTGACTTCAAAATAATGATTCCCGCCGGCTCCTCGACTGGTTTCAGAGAGCTCGTCGCAACCTCAAAGTACTGCGTGCTGCCCTTCTCTGTTTCGTAGAAGACTTTTTTCGGACTAGCGAGTACTTTCCTTGCTAATGGCGGCATCTCCTTGCCGTCGCGTTCCAGCGCTTGAGCCATCCGCTCAACGCCAATCGCGTTCCACATCTCGAAGGGGCCAAACTCCCAGGCGAATCCCCAGCGTATCGCGCGGTCCACATCCAGAACTCTGTTTGCAATTTCCGGAACGCGGCGCGCAGCGTAAAGGCACATCTCAGTAATACCGCCCCACACGAACTGATTTGCCTTGTCGCCGCCCTTGCCTTCCAGCGCGGGAGCGGCCAGCGCGCGCAATCGCTCGCGCGTGTCCTCAATCCCCTTACCCGCTTCTATCGAACCAAACTTCGCCTTCTGGCGCGGCCGGTATTCCATCTTCTTCCAATCCAATGTCAGAATTTCCGATTCCCCTCCCTTTTTCACGCGTTTGTAAAAACCGCCGCCCGTTTTGTCGCCGAGCCACCCCCGCGAGACCATGTCTTCCACAAGTTTGGGTACCCGGTACATCTCGCGCGATTCGTCATCAGGCGCATTTTCATAAATGTTGCGCACTACGTTGACCAGCACATCCAGTCCGACCAGGTCCGCCGTGCGAAATGTCGCGGACTTCGGCCAACCCACCGCCTGTCCAGTGCACGCATCCACTTCCTCGATGGTCATGTCCATCGCCTGCATCTGCCTCAGCGCATTTAGCATCGAGAAAGTGCCGATGCGGTTGGCGATGAAATTCGGCGTGTCTTTCGCCAGCACAACGCCTTTGCCCAGGCGCAAATCGCAAATTGCTTCAAGCGATTCCAGCACCTCAGGTTTCGTCTTCGGCCCCGCAATCAACTCGACCAGTTTCATGTAGCGCGGCGGATTAAAAAAATGCGTGCCGGCCCAATGCTGTTGAAAATCTTCCGAGCGACCTTCCGCGATCAGTTTGATAGGCAGCCCGGATGTATTTGAAGTAACGATAGTTCCCGGCTTCCGTATCGCATCAACGCGCGAAAAGAGGTTGCGCTTGATCTCCAGATTTTCGGCGACAGCTTCAATAATCCAATCCGCTTCACCGCACCACGCCAGGTTGTCTTCAAGGTTTCCGGGCGTCACCAATCGCGCCGTCTCCGGCGTGAAAAATGCCGCGGGACGCGATTTCTTCGCGCCTTCCAGCCCCGCGAGCACGATTCGGTTTCGCGCCGCGGGACTCTCCAAAGTCATGCCTTTGCGTTTTTCATCGGCATTCAGCTCGCGTGGAACTATGTCGAGCAAATAACACGGAATTCCCGCGTTGGCGAGATGAGCCGCGATGCGCGCGCCCATCGTTCCAGCTCCCAGCACAGCCGCCTTTTCGATACGATGCTTCATCAGTGCCTCGCAAATGCCTCTGCGTGACCGTCGAGGTTACAGAACCGGAAACCCGCGGTCAACCGAAAGCCCCTGCAACCGTCAAGTGCGCTACAGTGTCCTATAGAACTAGAGGCTCTACAAATGGGAACTACTTCCAATTGGCTTGGGAAAGCCATTCGAGGTCTGCGTTCATTCGCTTACAACTCCGGCGCCCCACCGCCAAAAGTCGGGGTCGCACTGGGCGGCGGATTCGCACGGGGCATTGCGCACATCGGCGTGCTTCGCGTCCTCGAACAATACGAAATTCCCGTCGATTTCATCGCCGGCACCAGCGTAGGCGCTCTCATCGCTGCTGCCTACGCCAGCGGAACATCTCTGGACGAGATGGCGCACCAGGGATCCCTCACGCGCTTTCGTGATTTTGGGCGCTGGACTCTCTCGCGCATGGGCATGGCTTCCAACGAGCGCCTGGACGACTTCCTCCACCGCTTCACCACCGCGAGGAAATTCAGCGAGATGAAAATACCTTTAGCTATCGTTGCCACCGACTTGCTTACAGGCGAGTCAGTTCATTTCACTAAGGGGGAAATCAGCCCGGCGCTGCGCGCTTCGTGTGCCTATCCTGGCCTTTTCTTGCCCGTTGAACATGACGGACACTTCCTTGTGGACGGGTTCCTCACCGAACAAGTGCCTGCGCCCGCAGTTCGCGAAATGGGCGCTGAGATAGTCATCTCCGTTCACTTGGAGCCCGGAATTCTCGATTCGAAGCCACGCAACACGATCGAAGTAATAAGCCGGGCTTTCTCAATCATTCAAACGGCTGCGAATCAGCCCTGGCGTGGCCAGACCGACGTTCTTATCGAACCCGGAGTGCATCACGTGCTCTGGGACGAATTCGTGAAGACTCCCCAACTCATCACTGCCGGCGAAGACGCCACCCATGCTGTCATGCCTCAGATTAAAGCCGTGTTTGAACGCGACCCCCGGCAGATTGAAGAGGCGCGCCAGGCCTCCAAGGCGTCAGAGGAAATCTAAATCTCACTTTTTGAGCGCCGCCAGAAGCGCACCCGCTCAATAATTCAGCTCTACTCCGCTGTGGGGCTTCCAACCGGCCAAGCATTGCTAACTATCCAGGCGATCTCACGTCGAATAAAATGTGAGGAGCCGAACTTCTCCCGCGATGACCGCTGCAACGCCCCAATCATTTGTAGGAAGAGTTCGGCTCTTCTTCCTCTAGCGGTATTCTCTATTTCGTATGCTCTGAATCCCAATTTCAGAAGGCTTGCAATAGTTTCGAGGATTTCTCGCCCGGCTCGCCAAGTTTAGCGAGCCGTCGTAATCTCCACGGTCACAGGTTTACCGTTCCCTTTGCCCCGCTTGGTGAGCCATTCGCTCATCGCCGCAGCCAACCGGCCCGGATTGACGTTCAGCCCCGCCTCGAGCTTGCCTTCGCCCAACGGCAGCGTGTCGTCAAACTCGGCTGAGCCCGTGAAATTCCGCATGCAAAAGCTATCCAGCCAGTCGAGCGGCGCCGGCTTTTTCTGTCCCCCGACGAGAATATCTACCTGAAGTTTTTGCGCGAACATTCTTCGGGAAGTATAACACCGAGCACTCTTGGGTCATTCCTGCGAGGCCGCTGCCTTGCTTTTCTCCCCTCCGTGACCTAGACTTTTTAGGTAGCCAAAAGCAGAAATAAACGCGACTGGCGGCTCATGCGAGCCCTGCGTTCTCGCGCTTGAAATCCTCGGAGGTTCGGTGTCCACACCGCTTGAAAGATGGGTCGACGAATCCGCGCGTCTTACGAAGCCCTCAAAAATTGTTTGGTGTGACGGTTCGCAAGCGGAACACACCCGTCTCGTCGACGAAATGCTGCGCGACGGCACCTATGTCGAGCTGAACCAGAAATCTCGGCCGGGCTGCTACCTGCATCGCAGCAATCCGAATGATGTCGCGCGAACCGAGGGCATAACTTTCATTTGCACTCCCCAGAAAGATGACGCTGGTCCCACAAATAATTGGATGTCGCCTCTGGAAGCTAAAGAGAAAGTGCGCCCGCTGTTCGATGGTGCGATGAAGGGCCGCACGATGTACGTTGTGCCTTACGTCCTCGGCCCGGTGAACTCGCCCTACAGCAAAGTGGGAGTCGAGATCACGGATTCCGCATACGTCGTCGCCAGCATGCGCATTATGTCGCGCATGGGGCAGGCCGCACTCGCCCGTCTGGGCAGCTCCGACGACTTCGTTCCGGGCCTGCATTCGCTTGGCGACTTGAATCCCGACCGCCGCTTCGTTCTCCATTTTCCCGAGGAAAAACTGATCTGGAGCGTTGGCTCCGGCTACGGCGGCAACGCCCTGCTGGGCAAAAAGTGCTTCGCGCTTCGCATCGCCAGTTGCATGGCGCGCGAACAAGGCTGGATGGCTGAACACATGCTCATCCTCGGCCTTGAAGATCCTTCCGGCAAAGTAACCTACATGGCCGCGGCATTCCCCAGCGCTTGTGGAAAAACAAATTTGGCCATGATGGTTTCGGCTCTGGAGAGCAGGGGTTATCGTGTGTGGACTGTTGGCGACGATATCGCCTGGATGCATATCGCGTCCGACGGCTCACTGCGCGCCATTAATCCGGAAGCCGGCTTCTTCGGAGTCGCGCCCGGCACGAACGCAAAGACGAATCCGAACGTGAGAACTGCGCTCCAACACGACGCCATCTTCACCAACGTTGCTATGACTGCCACATCCCGCGAACCTTGGTGGGAAGGCATCAATGGCGTGCCGCGGGAAGAACTAATCAATTGGAGAGGCGAACCTTGGAACCCGAGCATGGGTCCAGCCGCGCAGCCCAATTCGCGATACACGGTTGCGGCGAAACAATCGCCGTCGATTTCTGCGCATTGGGAGGACCCCGAAGGGATACCCATCTCCGCCATCATATTCGGCGGCCGCCGCGCTCACGTCGCTCCGCTTGTGTATCAATCTCGCGACTGGCAACACGGAGTGTTCGTCGGTGCCACAATGGCCTCTGAGACCACCGCTGCCACCACCGGCGCTGTCGGGGTCACCCGGCGCGATCCCATGGCCATGATTCCGTTCTGCGGCTACAACATGGCCGATTACTTCAGGCACTGGCTGGAGATGGGTTCCAGGCTCGAAAATGCGCCCAAAATTTTCCACGTAAACTGGTTCCGCAAGGACGCAAGTGGAAAACTCCTCTGGCCCGGCTATGGCGAAAACGTGCGCGTGCTAAAATGGATGCTCGACCGCATTGAAGGTCGCGCGGATGCCACGGAAACTCCGATTGGCGATGTCCCCACTCCCGGTTCGCTCGACCTTGACGGCCTCTCAATTTCGCGTCAAGCCCTCGACGAACTGCTCCGCGTAGATCCGGGGGATTGGATTGAAGAAGTGGCTGCAACGGGGAAATTCTTTGAGAAATTTGGCACTCGCCTGCCCGACGAAATTCGCGCTGAACATAAGTATCTGGCCGACCGCCTCCAACGCTCCAGCGTTGCCACAAAGTAAAATCTTGGGCGGCAAAATAGGCTAGCGCGGCCAGCTCGATGCCTAACCACAAGCTAGCGCGTAAGGCTCTCTGCTGTTATGCTCAGCCGTCTTTCGGAGGATTCCCTTGGCATTCAAGAAAGCTATGTGCATCACTGCGTTCTTCGCCATAACGACTTGCGCCCAGCAGACAAAACCCCCGGCTAACACACCAGGCGCGGCTGCCGGAACTTCGCAGCAGCGCACTGAGCCCGTGCTGCCCTATACGCCAAGTCTCGATCCCGCGGCCATGGACCGCACCGCTGATCCTTGCGTGGACTTCTACGAGTATTCCTGCGGCGGCTGGAGGAAGATGAATCCCATTCCCTCCGATCAAACTTCCTGGAGCGTTTACGGCAAACTTTACGAAGATAATCTGAACTATCTTCGCGGCATTCTCGAAGAAGCCTCCACAGCCAAGAATCGCGACGCTGTCACGCAGAAGATTGGCGACTATTACGCCTCCTGTATGGACGAAGCGGCGATCGAAAGGCTGGGCGCCAAGCCCATGCAGCCGGACTTATCGGCCATTCAAGATCTCAAGAGCACGAAAGACCTCGCAGCCTTGATAGCAAGTCTGCAGCTTAAAGGCGACTCTGTTCTCTTCCGCGCCGGCCCAACGCAAGACCCTGATAACTCTGATGAAGTCATCATCGATGTTTCCCAGGGCGGCCTGGGACTTCCCGATCGCGACTACTACGTTAAGGATGACGCCAAATCGAAAGAGACTCGCGAACGCTATTTGCTCCACGTTCAGATGGTATTTGAGCTGATGGGTGATTCTCCGGACACCGCCAAGAACAACGCGGCCGTCGTAATGCGCATGGAGACCAGCCTTGCCAATGCCTCTCTCACACGCGTCGAGCGTCGCGACCCCTACAAAGAGAAGCACAAGATGACCGTTCCGGACCTTTACAAGATCGCGCCGGATTTCGACTGGAACGCTTACTTCGCCACCGGCGACGTGCCCAAATTTCAAATTCTGAACGTCGGCTGGCCGGACTTTTTTAAGGACGTCGATGCCCAACTGAAATCAGAGCCACTCCAGGATTGGAGAACCTATCTCCGGTTCCACGTCGCGAACTCCCGCTCCCCTTTTTTGTCGACTCCTTTCGTGACCGAAAATTTCGACTTCTACCGCAAATACCTGCGCGGCGCCAAAGAGCAGCAGCCTCGCTGGAAGCGTTGCGTTTCGTACGTTGACCGCAATCTCGGAGAAGCTTTGGGACAAGCTTACGTTCGCAAAACGTTCCCGCCCGAGCTGAAAGCCGCCACTGTGGAGATGACCCGGCGCATCGAAGACGCCATGGCCCTCCGCATTCAGCAGCTCGATTGGATGAGCCCCGAAACAAAGCAGCAAGCGTTGAACAAGCTGCATGCTATTCGAAATAAAGTCGGCTATCCGGACGTTTGGCGCGATTACAGCTCGGTGAAAATCGTGCCTGATGATTTTTACGGCAACAACCTGCGAGCTGTCGAGTTCGAAGCTCATCGCGAGTTGAACAAAGTCGGAAAACCGGTTGACCGCGGTGAATGGGGAATGACGCCTCCTACCGTCAATGCCTACTTCAATCCGCAAATGAACGACATCAACTTCCCTGCCGGCGTTTTGCAGCCTCCTCTCTACGACGCCAAGATGGATGCTGCGCCTAATTACGGCAACACCGGCTCGACCATCGGTCATGAGCTGACGCACGGCTTCGACGACGAGGGTCGCCAATACGATGCCAAAGGGAATTTGAAAGACTGGTGGACCAAAGAGGATGCCGATCAATTCGTGAAGCACGCCGACTGTGTCGTAGACCAGTATGCAAAATACATCGTCGTGGACGACATCCCCATCAATTCAAAGTTGACCGAAGGCGAGGACGTTGCAGACCTCGGTGGAACGATTCTGGCTTACATCGCCTGGAAGGACGCCACCAAGGACATGACGCTGAAAGATCGCGACGGACTCACGCCTGACCAGCGCTTCTTCGTCGGTTTGGCGCAATGGGCCTGCGAAAATCAACGCCCCGAGAATGAGCGGGTGAATGCAATAACCGATCCACACTCGCCGGGAAAATACCGCATCAACGGCGTAGTCGTGAACATGCCCGAATTCGGCGCCGCCTTCTCCTGCAAGGTGGGCCAGCCCATGATGAAGCCGCCGGAGAAGGTCTGTCACGTCTGGTAGGTTTAACTTGGGAAGAATATCGCGCTACTAAAGAATATCGCGAATTTCCGCGTCGATGGAAATGTGGGTTTGGGGAAATCCGTTGATTTGAAAGCTCGCGCCGGCGCTGGCGGCATTTTGAAAGTGGAAGAAGCGGCTGATGTGGTAGTCCTCGTCCAGAAAATCGAAGACCCTCTCTGTTTCTTCGCGCGAAATTCCCAGAGCGGCGATCGGCACCGGCTTCCCGTAGCCGCCGGCTGCTGCCAGATATTTTTCCACCAACTCTTTCAAGCTCATATTTATATCCAGACGTACGCGCCAGTATCCCCGTATGGGAGATTCATGTAAAAAATATTAGCTTCAGCGAATTTCTCGAATGCTGATAATAGCTTTTGCGCGCCGTGTTTTCCGCAAAAAAATTCTCCCGGCACGGTCGCGATGAGCTGCACCTCATCCAGACTTTGAATTTGTTCTTGCGAGAACCATAACCACGTCGCTGCCCGCGAGCATTCGTGGCATGTCTCGCCACCATGTTCCAGGCGCGCCACAATCGCCGCGGATGTTTCGGGCGCCAGCCCCGCGGCTTCGAAGTCCGTCGTCGCCACGAAAAAATACTGCGTGAAAACCGCCGGGTCCGGCTCAAACGCGACCACACGCCCCGGAAAAGATTCGAGTTCCGAGGCGAAAGTGTCGCTCAAACATTCAAAGCAGACCGAAACCTCAGGCCGGACCGGATCTCTTCGATTCGCCCGTTTTCCGCGCAGGTACAGCGTATCCGGCAAGATCGCCGCGATCCAACTGATGTTTTCCCCCAAATGCACGCATTCGGGAGCAGTTCCCTTCAGCCTCGCCCACCAGTTCCGGCTGCGCGGCAAAATCTGAAGGCCGGGATACGCCTCGCGATATGAAATGCTGGCCAATTTCCTGGATCCGCTCCGTCACGGCAAAATCGTATCCTAGCAGATTGCTGCAGGATTGGCGCGCGCACTAATCCGCGAACATTTGTTTGCTCCGGCGGCTTCGGCTATGATTGACCACTGGAATGAAAGCATTTCTTATACGGTTCGCGCGAGCGAACAGGAGGAATTTGCATGGCAATCACAGTCGGTTCAGCAGCTCCGGACTTCACTCTGAAGGATCAGAGCCAGAAAGAAGTGAAGCTTTCCGAATTTCAAGGCAAGAAAAACGTGGTCATCGTGTTTTACCCGCTCGACTGGAGCCCCACCTGCACCAATGAGCACATGTGTCTGGTGAACGACATGAAGCGTTTCGAAGAACTCGATGCGCAAGTTCTTGGAGTGAGCGTCGATAGTGCCTGGTCGCACAAAGCTTTCGCCGAAAAAATGGGAATCAAATATCCGCTGCTCGCGGATTTCCAGCCCCGCGGCGCTGTAGGCGAAAAGTACGGCGTATATCTATCGGACAAAGGGATTACCGGACGAGCTATCGCCATAGTTGACCACTCGGGAAAAATCGCGTGGTTCAAGAACTACGACATCCCGACCTTGCCTGACATCAAGGAAGTCTCCGAAGCGCTTTCAAAGTTGAAAATTTAACTCCGTTGCCACGTTCCCGCTTGTCGCGGCTCTTGCTTGTTCGGCGCAGCGTCTGTTTATGGTGAAGTAGAATTCGTGGCAGACGCCGCGCCGCTGGCAGGTTTTTGCGCCAGCGTCCGAATGTAGTCAACGAGTTGCCATCTCTCCCGTTCGGTCAACTTGTCCTGAAAAGAGGGCATGGGACGTCGCCCATGTGAGATTTTCCAGAAAAGTTCGCCGTCGGTCACCTGGCCCATCGCGTGCGCGTCCGTGAAATTCGTAGGCGCGATGGAAAGCTTTTCCGCGCGTGGACCTTTGCCATCGCCTCGCTCCCCGTGACAACTCTGGCAGTGCGTCGAGTAGCTCGTCATTCCCTCTCGGATGGAATTTACCGTCGGCGGCACGGGATTCTGCAGATTTCTCGCCGCCGCCGGAGCGTTCCAATCTCGGGTTGCGTACAAGATGATGGAACCCGCGGCAGCTACGATCGCAAAGACAACGGAAACACCTAACAGCAATTTGTTCTTTGGGATTCCCGGATTCTTATCGGGGCTCATCGATGTGGCGCAAATAACCGCTCAATTTCAACATTGCGGAGACATGTTTCGAGGCGTGCTCACGGCTTCGCGAATTGAAGCAAATCCCCCAACTTGCCGGGAATAGGCCCGCACGCTAGTCCCACCGAGTACCATGTGAAATATGCGATTAGTGTACCGCATGAACGGCGCGAAGCACCGAAACGAGGACGATTATCAGCATCACGACCACGTAAACACGCAAGCCCCAAAGCATCGCGCGCACTCCTCGCGAAAGCCTCTGCCGGCCGAAACGCATGTGCTGCTTCGCGGCAACAACCTGGTCCGCCTCAAGAAGCGACAGGACCACACTAGGATCTTCGAGGTGTGGCTGCCCATCGTCCGCAACGACAGGTCGAATGTCCGTCCTGCTAGCTCGGGGTTCTGAGTAATCTGATTTCATTCGGCCTCATGAAGCGCAAGTCCATTTCACAAACAATCTTGATTTAACCAAACTCAACCTCCCAACCATTTTGGGAAAACGGTCGCAATACCAAATCCAATTCCCGCGAAGATCAACAGCAACGTCACTCCTATGCCGGCGACGTTGGCCCAGGTTCCGTTGACGTACTCTCCCATGACTTCTCGATCGTTCACCAGCAGCAGTAGAAAGGCCAGTGCCGGCGGCATGGCGAGAACCGCGATCACGTTCACCGTAAGCACCACGAATTCGAGCGGAAACTGAGGAATCAGCACCAGCGCCGCCGCAGCGCAGGCGGAGCCCAATAACACCAAATAGAACGGCCACGCATCCCGCAGCGGACGATTCAAGCTGTGCCCCGTTTGTAGCACTTCACCGAACGCATATGCCGAGGAAGTAGAAATCGCTATCGCCGCCACAATCCCCGCTTCGAAAATCCCTAGCGCAAACAGGGCCGCGCCTGTGTGTCCGATCAGCGGCTGAAGCGCCTCCGCAAATTGCGCGGCTTGAAAATCCGCAGCATTGATGCCGTGATGAAACAACGGAGCAGTGGCAAGTATCGCGGCAATGGCGAACGCAGACGCCAGCAAAACCCCGAGCATCGTATCCAAGCGGCCGGCGTTGATGTCGCGCGGCTGCATGCCCTTGTCCACCACCGCGCTTTGCTGAAAGAAAAGCATCCAAGGCGTCACAGTCGCTCCGATCGTCGCCAGAATCAGCAGGAGAATCTCGGATCGATTGCCGCCGGGCAAAGGCATCCATGTCACTAACGCATGTCCTACCGCATGCCAATTCGGGCGAGCCAGGATTGCCGCTGGAATGAAAAGGCCGTTGAAAATGGCGAGGCCCATCGTAATTCGTTCCCAAGTCCAATAACGTCCGGTCGTAATTGCGCCCGCCACGATCACGAGGGCTCCGCCAATCGCGATCGTCGGCCGAATACCGAAAAAACCGAGACCGGCGCGTACGCCGATGAACTCCGTCACCAGAGTCAGAAAGTTGCCGAGCACCAAGTCGCCCATGGCGAAAAAGCCCCAGAACTTCCCGAAACGATCGAAGATCAATTCAGCGTGACCCCGGTGCGTGACCGCTCCCAAGCGCACCGTCATTTCCTGCACGATAAATCCCATCAAGAACGTCAAAACGACAAATGGTATGAAAAATCCGACTCCGTACCGCGCACCGTCCGCGGAGTAGGAAAGCATGCTCGGAGCGTCGTTCTCGCCGAGAAAAACGAGGACTCCCGGTCCGATTAAAAGCCAGAGCAGGCGTACGCCGCGGAACTTTTGCGCTCCGCGCCCCTTTCGCCGGGCGCGAGCCACCTGCCATCGGTCTCGAGCGCGGTCCACATCCTCATGAGTCAAAAGGGTTGCGAGTTCCGGCGCTGCAGAGGAAGCGGCGGCGGATTCGGTGGTTGGGCGTGCATGAATACGCGGGGCAGCGTTGGAATCGTTTTTCGAGCTGTCCATGGGTTAACCTAGTTAAACTCCCCATATAAACTACGCTTAACTAAGTTTCGGGTCAACTTTACCTGCCATAGCAGTTCCAAAAATCGCCGACACGGGGTTTATCGGTCTGCTATAGTAAAAGTGTTCCCAGGAGGGTAGTGATGGCTGAAACGCCGAAACCGCAGCAACAGCAAGTCCAAATCAAAGCTGACGAGAAGGAGTTACTCGGACAATACGCCAATCTAGTCGTTGTTCATCATAACGCGGAAGAGTTCACCCTGAATTTCATTTATCTTTTTCCCAGCGTCCCTCATGGAAAGTTAGTCGGTAGCCTGATCCTGAGCCCCGCACACGCGAAGCGGCTGGCAAAAGCTCTGCAGGAAAATGTGTCTCGCTTTGAAGAGCAGTTCGGAAAGCTTCCGGAAGGCCCTGGACCGGGTCCCGAGCCTAACGTCGGGTTCGTGCAGTAATCACGCGGCGGACATACTGCCGATTACCCAACCTTCCCTTGACTCCAAAAATTCGAGTCCGACGGCAAAGCCGGATTCCGGTATCAATTGGCAATACGCGACCCGCGCAATCGACTTGAACGACCCGGTCAGCGTCGCAATCGTGAGGCGGTCACCCGGTTTCCACCGGCGAGTGCTCCAGACGCGCGCTCCCCCTGCGCTTACATTTTCGGTGAACGTGTCTTCGGTTCCCGGCAACGCGGGATGCCCCGTAATCTGAACTCTAACTTCCATCGGAACACGCGACTCGCGCCGCTCCGCTAACGTCTTTGGGACCCCCATCCCAAGTCGCATCGCGTGACCTCCTCTTTTTTACAGACAGGCCGCTACATGCTCTTTTTTAAAGACAGGCTGCTACATGCCCCAAATGAAATTTCTTTTCGCCTCGGCCCTTCATGCCGTAGAGAGCGCGATCGGCGGCGCCCAACAGCCTTTCGATGGTGGTACCGTCGTTGGGATAAACCGCCACGCCCGCGCTGACGGTAACAGGCGGTTCCTGGCCGTCGCGTGCAAGTCCCTCGCAGATCCTCATCGCGGCCTTGCTGGCTTCTTCTTCTCCCGACTCCGGAAGAATCAGCACGAATTCATCGCCCCCATACCGCGCCGGCGTGTCGATGCTACGACAGTCTTTGCGCAACGCCATACCGAGGCGCTTGATCGCCCGGCTTCCCGTCAAATGTCCGAACTTATCGTTGATTTTTTTCAACTCATCGAGGTCGAACAACAGTACCGCAAAGCTGCGGCCGGTACGCCGGGAGCGTTGGATTTCGTTTTCCAGCACTTCGAGAAGCCGGCGATGGTTTGCAAGTCCTGTAAGCGAATCAGAAGCAGCCAGCCGGCTCACCTGGTCAAATAGCTGCGCGTTGTCAAGCAGTGTGCCGCCCAAAACGACGACGTAACTGAGATCCATCGTCACATGTGCGACTGTGAAAGCAGCGTCGAAAACGCGCTGCGACTGGCTAATCGTGATGTGGCAGATCACATTCATCGCAGCCGCGATAAACAATGCGCGATCGAGCGACGATTCAGAATTCCCGCTGCGCACGCGCCATGCATAACCTACCGTCGCGGCAATATAAATCGCCGCTGGCAGCAAATCCCAGGGCCGCGGAATAAGTGCTCCGGGATGGATCTTGGGAGCGTTTGGCAGCATGAAATAAAAGACGCTGGTCAGGTAAGCGGCGGCCCCAACGATCAACGTCGAGCCGGCCATCTCCTTTGCGGGTTCTCGCGACACAGGAATTCGGCGCTCCACAACGAGAGCAGACAGCAACAAAATTCCAAGAAGTGTCCGTCCTGCAAGCCACCCGATTGAAATGTTATTCCCTACGCTGGCAGTAACGAGCATGCCGCGATAAAACGTCATGCTCGTCCCCGCCTCGATTAGTCCCGCCAGGACAAAACCGAATGCCAGAATTAGAGAAATTCGATCGTGCGTTCCGCGAAAACGAACCAGCGCGTTTGCCGCAAAGGTGAACGCGATCAGACTCCCAGCCATTTCAAGATATGTGTCAAGAAGAGGATCGGCGACATAGGAGGAGTTTCGGAGAAGCCAGAGCACGGCGAGGTACGAGCCACCAGCTATCGTCCAAACCAGGACGAGACGAAAGCGATGCAGAAAGCTCCATATTTTCCCCGGACGACCCACCACAACCCCCAAAAAACGAACTTCTGCCCATAGCAGAACTTGCAAGTGATGTACCGTTCCGGAACATAGTTTTAGTACCAGTTAATTCGATGATATAAAGTGGTTTATCCAGTGGATGAACGAAAGTAGTCGCGACATACTACGTATATAATTCTCGGACTCTGGGTAGGAAGGTTACAACCCCGCCCGAGGACTGTCCAAAGTTGCTAGGGTTTAGGCTGCGGAGGTGGGAGTTCGTGGGCCTGAACTAAGCTTTGAAAGTTCGATTTTTTGTGGGAACCATCGCAGAAAGGCTTGCGTTCAGAAGCGCCGCAGCGACACAGCCCAATCTTCGTTCGACCTCCCAAGCCGTAAGACTTGCCTTCCTGATCGACAATCTGCACTTCGCCGTCGATAAGCAGCGGTCCATTATTGACAACGGTCACTTTGATGTCTGACACTCGATCCTCCGATCGGGTTTCGTGAAGTTTCTAGCGCTTTTCTTTGGCGATGTTTTGATGCCCTTGGACTTCGTCAATACTTTGGAACAGAGGCATCCACTTCGTCCGACCACGCAAGGATACCACCCTTCAGGTTCAAGACCTTGCGGAAACCTGCGCCGCGCAGGAACTCTACCGCTTCCGCGGAACGCTTGCCGCTGCGGCAGTGCGCGACGATTTCGCGCGAACTGTCCAACTCGTTCACTCGTCGCGAAAGCTCGCCCAGTGGAATCAATTGGCCGCCGAGATTGCAAATCTGATACTCGTGCGGTTCCCGCACGTCAAGAATAAAAAGGTCGTCGCCGCGATCGAGCCGGGACTTGAGTTCGCGCGGAGTGATCTCGGGTACCGCAGTTTGAGGTGAAGTCGCAGATTCTTCGCCGCGGATTCCGCAGAATTCTTCATAGTCGATCAGCTTTGTAATCGTCGGGTGCCCGCCGCAAACCGGACACTCGGGATTTTTCCGCAGCTTCAGTTCACGGAATCGCATCGCCAAAGCGTCAAAAAGAAGCAAGCGGCCAACCAGCGGTTCGCCTTTGCCGATTATGAGCTTCAAAGTTTCGACAGCCTGTATCGCTCCTACGATTCCGGGAAGCACGCCCAGAACTCCTCCTTCCGCGCAGGAAGGTACCAGCCCTGGCGGAGGCGGTTCGGGATACAAGCACCGGTAGCACGGCCCTCCCGGATAGGCGAAAACTGTGATCTGACCTTCGAACCGGAAGATCGAGCCATAGACATTGGGCTTTCCCAGAATCACGCAAGCGTCATTCACCAGATAGCGCGTGGGGAAATTGTCGGTGCCATCCACCACGATGTCGTAGTCCTTCACGATATCGAGCGCATTTTCGCTGGTGAGGCGCGTCTCGAAGGTATCGATCCGAATGTCCGGGTTTAGATTCCGCAGGCGGTTGGTCGCCGCTTCGATTTTTGGACGGCCGATGTCATTCGTGTCGAACAGAATTTGTCGCTGAAGATTGGTCAGGTCAACCCTGTCGAAATCGACCAGTCCGATCCTGCCCACGCCCGCGGCCGCAAGATACAAGCCCAGCGGCGCCCCCAGACCACCAGTGCCGATACAAAGAACTTTCGCCTGTTTTAGTTTGAGCTGCCCCTCCATGCCGACTTCCGGCATGATCAGGTGGCGGCTGTAGCGCATTATTTCTTCTTTCGATAGCGACGCGCTGGCATTTCCCGCCTCCGGCGCATTAGGAATCGTTATTTTCGTTGCCACGAAATCTCTCCCGATTTACTTGCTCGTACCGCCTGCGATCGACGGCACGATGCTGACGATGTCTCCATCACGAAGTTGTGTGTCTTCCTTCTCCAAATAGCGAATGTCTTCGTCGTTCACGTAAACGTTCACGAAGCTCCGCAGACGTCCATCGTCGGAGTACAAATGCTTCTTCAGCTCCCCGAAACGAGTGGTCAGCCCCGCGAGGGCTTCGCGCACCGTGCCGGCCTCCATCTCAGCACTCTCCTGCTTGCCTGCGTAGGCTCGCAACGGCGTGGGAATAATTACTTTAACTGCCATTCGCTGGTCTCCTCTGATTGCCCCATTAGATGCTTGCAGATTGTGCCACGGATTCAATCACTTCCGGGTCGTACGCGGAGCGGTCGTCGCGCAGTCGCCACGACTTCGTATCGCGCGGATCGCCCGCTTCAACACTCACGATGATGTAGCTGTACCACGGCCAAGCGTGTTCGCGATCGAACTCGCTGGGCCGCGCGGGAGCGTCCGGATGTGAATGATACCAGCCGACAACATCAACCCGCATTTCTCGCGCCTTCTTCTCTGCCCTTTGAACATCACTCGGTGTCACCTCAAAACGGTTGCGAGGCGAATCGTCTCGCCGATTTGCCAACGGTAGCAGCTCGACAACTTCGCGAGAAGTTTCACCATCTTTTCCCAATAGAGCGCCGCAGCATTCGTGCGGATACGTCTCGACGCCGTGCGCATGAATTCGCCGAAGGAGTGCGTCTGAGATTCGCAAGGCGTCGCCGCTCACTCTTCGCTCCAGAATTTCTCGCTCAAGTATTTTTCGCCGGAATCCGGAAACACCGTAACGATCACCGCGCGCTGGCCGCTCGGCAAGCTCCGTGCTACCTCGAGGCACGCCCACAGCGCGCCTCCCGAACTGACACCTGCCAGGATTCCTTCTTCGCGCGCCAGCCGCTTCACCATGCGATGCGCATCTTCCGTGCGCACCGCCATATCCTCATCTGCGAGTTTCGAGTCATAGATGCTCGGCACGATTGCCGTGGCCATATGCTTCAGGCCTTCCAAACCATGAAATCCGGAGTCAGGCTGCATGCTGATGCAACGAATAGCCGGATTGAGCTCCTTCAGCCGCCGCGTGGTGCCAACGAAAGTTCCGCTGGTTCCGAGGCCCGCGACGAAATGTGTGATCTTGCCTCGCGTCTGCTCCCAGATTTCTGGCGCCGTGGTGACGTAATGCGCGGCTGGATTTGCAGGATTGTTGTACTGGTCAGGATAAAAATATTTCGCTGGCTCCGCTTCATAGATTTGCCGCACGCGCCGAATCGCTCCGTCGGTGCCTTCATCACCCGGCGTGAATACGATCTCCACGCCATAAGCCGCTAGTATCTGTTTGCGTTCGGGCGACGCGCTCGACGGCAAACACAATTTCACTTTGTATCCAAGCGCTGCACCAATCATCGCGTAGGCTATCCCTGTATTTCCGCTGGTAGCGTCGAGAATCATTTTGCCCGGCCGCAGAGCTCCCGTACGCTCGCCTTCCCGGACCATGGAATATGCCGCGCGGTCCTTCACCGAACCGCCTGGATTAAACCACTCGGCCTTGGCGTAGAACTGGGCATTGGGAAAATCCGCTCCTATGCGCTCGAGCCGAAGCAAGGGCGTGTTGCCGATGCGTTCTAGCAGGTTCTGTCCAAGCCGTATATCCGCGCCGGAGGCTGCCTGCGATAGCGTCTGTTTGTTCGCCGTGCCCATCGTTCGTTTGTCCGCCAAGGCCCCCTGCTGCTGTGCCTCTGTTAATGTCCCCATCATTCCTGCAAACGGGATAAACTCAGAACATAAAGTTAGATGCGGAGAAGTCCGCCGCATATTCGACGAATTTAGAGCAGTTTAGCAGATGCCCGGCGGCTTTAGAGGAATCCGTTTGTCATGCCCTGCCGCCATCAATTTTTGACTTTACACAGGGCATGCCGAATCAATACTCTGAATAAGCATGTGGTACGTCAACAAACTATTCGATCAGGCGCAGGTGGAATCGCTCTCGGCCAAGGGATTCCTTGTCCGCAGCTCCGGTGGAGTCGTCCGCATCGAGAAGTACAATTGCGGTTCGGAGCTTCGCAAGACATCCGAGGGCAGTTTTCATATGACGGAGATTCCCTGCATCATGCTGCAAGGTCAGTTCACCCTGCTGTGGGATGCGGGTTATCAGAAATTCCTGCTTACCCATGACAAGAAAAAAGTTCCGGCGCACAAAGGCCAGCTCGTTGACTTGCGGAAATTCAATGAAGAACTGCGAACCGCTCTCGGCGTGCCCACTTATTACAACGAAGCTATCGGATCCACCTGCCAAATAAGTGAATACGATCGCGTGAAAGGCCGCCCCGGCGACGTGCCCGATGAGGGCGTGGGCGTAGAGGCGGAAGAAACAAAGCACTAAGCCTCGGTGTTCCGCGCTCCAAATCCCCCAGCCGACAGCTTGCCATTCGTTATAACACTCGAAACGGTGCCATGCCGCAACGATACCTGAAATTACGAAACTTTCGTCTGCTCCAAGCGGTGCCGCAGCAGAGCAAGATCGACTCGATGTTGCGCGAATAAGAGCGCGCCAACAAAAATCACCGGCACATCGTCGTTGTAGCGTTCGAGCAGAATCGGATCTTCGTCGACATCAACCTCGCGCAATTTCGCGTTGAACTCAGCAAGCAGCGGCGTCATCACCGCTTTCGCTTCATCGCACAAGTGGCATCCCTCGCGTCCGTACATCGTAATGTCCCGCGGGCCCGCAACGATGAGCCTCCCGCTTTCAGTGCGGCTGTAGAAATCGGCGCTGTCTTCCCGCAGAAGGCTTCTTTGCACCAGATCTTCCACAGCATCCAGGACCAGTTCCCTTTGCTCCGGATCATTGCCGCCAACAAACTCGAACAGCGTGTGCAGGTCCAGCGAATCCTTTTCTAGCAGATCGAATGTAGAAAGTATCTTCTTGCTGATCGTGGTTTCCATCTATTGGGCTGCTCCGTCTGGGTTACGGTTTGATCGTATAATAACTCTGGAAAGGCCCGATCGACGGAAAGAACGCTCGTGACCGGAAAAGTTCCGCGATCTGCCGGATGTGGCCCAAATCGTGGAACGCCCATTCATTCATCAATTGCCCGATAGAAATCTGTCCGATTCGGCTGTGTTGTCCGGTCCGCGCGATGGCATGAGCCGGCACGTAACGAAGCATCGACAGGCTTCGGTCGCGTTCGTGGCAAAACATCTTTAGATTTTCGCGCGCCTTGTTGCTCGAATATTTTCCCGCAGCATAAGCTGCGTTCTGATCGTACGGCTCCAACGTCGGATTTTTGTTTTCGATCATTTTCTGAATGCGTTCGCGAAAGCCAAGCACTTCCACTTCTGCGAGATGCGCCAGCACTTCACTGATAGACCAGCGATCTGTGGCCGGCTTCCAGTGCATTTGCTCGTCGGTGGCAGACCAAACAATTTTCTCGATGATGATAGGCGTCTGCTCTAGAACTGCCAATCCGGGCAGCGCATCCGGATTTGATGGTGCGGCCATCAACGCCTCCGTGCAACTCGCTCGCTGGTATTTATACCCCAGGCCCTGCCCGAAGTGGAAGAACTGAACTTGTGCCGTCGTGAAGTAGATGATAAACCGGAAAGAGAGGTATTGAGCTTGGCCAACGTATTAGCGATGGTAGACGATCTTTTCTTCCAGGCGAAAATTGTCGAAACTGCGCGCCACTTGGGAGTCGACCTGCGGATTTGTACCACTCCGGATGCTCTGCTCGCCGAAATCTCGAAGGCAACTCCGAAGCTTGTCGTAATGGACCTGAACTCGCGCAACCAGCCGCTTGATGCCATCGCACGCATGCAATCAACATCTCCGGACGTTCCTCTGGTCGGCTTCCTCTCGCATGTCCAGACCGAACTCGCCGAGCAAGCACACGCAGCCGGTTGCCGCGAAGTGATGCCTCGCTCGAAATTCACGAAAGACCTGGCAACCATCCTCGCGCGCGGGAAATCCGAGTCCAAATGACAAAACGGTTTTTGATCTCAGCCGCTCTCGCAGCGACCGCGCTGGTCTCGCTTGGACTCTCCAGTGCTCCCACTGTCCGAGCTCAAGAAGGCTCGGACCCTGCAGCGGCGCTTTCGGCGGCTCTCGTCGCCGCCTGTCGCAACAATGAATCTCAATTCTCGAATTATCTTACCGCGGATAGCGTCGCCGCTTTCCGCACACTGCCGGCTGAACAGCGCGCGGCGTTTCTGAAAAGATTTTCGCTTTCTGACATGCCCGGCAAACCACTAAGCTCAACGGACCAGCAGAACCACGCATTACTTCTCTGTCAGACTCCAAGTGGAACAGTCCAATACCGCTTCGGTGCTGCGCGCGTTCATGAAAACCTTGCTTTCATTTCGGTTGCTGTGGTGGACGGCGAGCAGGCCGAGTTCGGCCTCGTGCGCGAAAATGGAGGGTGGCATCTTCTCTCACTCGGACTCGTACTGCTCGATATCTCGCAGCTCGCAAAACAATGGATTGCGGAGGATTTGCGAGCCCGCGAAGACGGCGCCGTGGAAGCCCTGCAGAATTTGGCCTCCGCGATACAGACCTACAACCGGGCGTTTGGAAAGCTGCCGGAGTCGCTCGCAGAGTTAGGTCCCGCTCTCAAAGGGCAAATCTCACCCGAGCAAGCATCGCTCGTTAGTGCGGACATCGCTGCTGGCAAACAAAATGGATATCTCTTCCGCTATCGCATCGTGCCCGATCCGTCCGGGAACGACACAACTTTCGAACTCGCTGCCACTCCGGAATCCTATGACAAGGTTGGCCACCGCTCTTTTTTTCTTGATGCTTCAGGAAAAATTCATGCCGCAGACAAGCGCGGCGCCGTGGCAACCCCCGATGACCCGCTCCTGGACGGCGAAAAGACGCCGTAACAAACCGGTTCCCTCAGGTATAATGGCCGCCAGATAATTTGAGCGCTTACCAAAATTCCGAAGAGGAAGCGGATGTCACAATCGAAAGTTCTCGCCGATAGGATTTATCCGGCTGAAGGGCTCGCAGCGGATGTAGTGCGGATTGCCGCCGCAAATATTTTGCTCGTGCTGTGCGCGCACATCGCGTTTCCCCTGCCTTGGACTCCCGTACCCGTCACCGGACAAACTTTCGGCGTTCTTCTCGTCGCCCTCCTACTCGGTTCGCGCCGCGGAGCGCTCGTTCTTGGGTTGTATCTGTTAGAGGGGCTAGCTGGCCTGCCGGTTTTTCAACCACTCGGCCTCCCGGGGCCCGCGCGGTTTCTCGGTCCCACCGCGGGCTATTTGCTGGCGTATCCGCCCGCAGCATTTGTGGCCGGCTGGTTCGCGGAGCGTGGTATCTCCGGCGTCCGCAACCATTTTGAAAGCCTGCGAGCAGATAGCATGAGACTCTTCAGCGCCCTGATTTCCGGCGAGGTAATAATTTTCACCGGCGGCTGCGCTTGGCTGGCTCTGGTAACTGGCGTCGGATGGACGAATTCTTTCCGCATCGGTGCGTTGCCATTCCTGCCGGGGGAGATTCTCAAGATGGCGCTGATCGTGGCTGCCGTGGGCGGATTAGAGTTCGCGCGCCCGAAAAATTCGATCTAACGGCTCGCGTCTTCTGGTTCGTTCAGTGGATTGCAGGTCTGTCTACATCCCAAGTTTGACCTTTTGACATGTCAACGCAAACCACGCCGCAAAAACAAACTCCCGAAGACGCTCTTCGCGCCGCGAACACCAGGTTTTACTCCGCTTTCGAATCGCTTGACCTCGCTCAGATGGAAGCAGTATGGGCCCACGACGACGAAGTGGAATGCGTCCATCCCGGCTGGGAACTTTTGCTTGGATGGGATGAAGTCCGCGAACGCTGGGCTCGTCTTTTCGCAAACGCGCGGCGCGTCCGCATCGCCTTAAGCTCCGTTTGGCTGCGCATTGAAGGCCGCGTCGGATGGGTAGCCTGCACCGAGCACGTCACCACCGCCTTTGCCGATAGCTTTGACGACTCCATGGTTCAAGCCACGAACATCTTTGTGCTCCAGGAAGAGGGCTGGATGCTCGTCGCTCATCACGCTTCGCCACTTCCGAATCCGGCTCACTCCACTGTCCAGTAGCTCGCGTTTTTATCCCTGAATCCGTTTCGCCTGCATGCCTCGCACAACGCGCATGTTAATTCCGCATTAATTCTCCAAGCTTCGGATTTCATCGCTACGCCTGTACGTAAACCAGTACCGTGTGCTATTCTCTGTCTGTAGTATTCGGCACTCGCCGGAACGTCCACACTGTTCGTAGTTTTCATCGCAGCGGGCACGAGTCTCTTTAGTGTCTCTTCAGCCCCAGGCGAATGTGATCGTTTCCGCGAGCGCCAGGACGGACCCAGCATGTCCACACCAGCAGCCCTACCAAAAACAGCAGAGATTCGCCTCGCGCATTCGCCCGACAGCGATGACGCTTTTATGTTTTACGCGCTGGCAACCGGCAAAGTCCGTTTGCCGGGCGTGAAATTCAACCACGTGCTGTCCGACATCGAATCGCTGAATCAGGCTGCTAAAAAAGAAGTCTACGACGTCACCGCCATCAGCTTTTACGCTTATCCTTTCGTCGCTGATAAATACGTTCTGCTCGATTGCGGCGCGAGCTTCGGGGAAGGTTACGGCCCTATTGTTGTCGCGGGGCATCCCATCAAGAAAACAGATTTGGCCGGCCGCACAATCGCTATTCCGGGAGAACTTACAACCTCATATCTCGCCTTGAAACTCTTCGAGCCCAACGTCAAAACGGTCACTATGCCGTTCGACAAGATCTTAGCGGCCGTGCAATCCAAAGAAGTCGAAGCCGGTCTTTTGATTCACGAAGGCCAGTTGCTTTTCTCGCAGATCGGCCTTCACCGCGTCGTCGACCTGGGCCAATGGTGGCAGGAAACCACCGGATTGCCTCTGCCGCTCGGCGCAAACGCCATTCGCCGCAAGCTGGGCCCGGATCTCGGGCGCCAAATCGGCCGCGTCATCCGCGAAAGCGTTTCCTTTGCCCTGGACCATCGTGAAGCGGCGCTGAATTACGCACTGCAATTTGCGCGCGACATGGACCCGGTCTTGGCCGACAAATTTGTGGGAATGTACGTGAATCGCTGGACGCTGGATTATGGCGAAGAGGGACGCCGCGCCGTTCGCGAACTACTCGCGCGTGGCGCCGCCGCCGGTATGGTCCCACAGTCCGTGCCAATCGAGTTTCTGAGTAGCGCGCTGAGCGAAACCCCGTCGCGATCGCAGTAAAGTGGTAAGTCCGTACCGCAGTGCGATTCCCTCCGGCCTCGCCGCCGCGTCCCCTGCTAGAATTCTTCTGGGAATATTTTTGCTGACATGAGGAACTTCATTCAACAGGGCTTGGCCCTCCGTGAATTATTGCGCGAACGCATCCTCGTTCTGGACGGCGCGATGGGCACCATGTTGCAGCAAGCGAATCTCACCGCCGCGGATTTTGGCGGCCCGCAACTGGAGGGCTGCAATGAGTATCTCGTCGTCAGCAAGCCCGAGGTCGTGCTCTCAATCCACCGGAAGTATCTCGAGACCGGCTCCGACATCATCGAAACCAACTCCTTTGGCAGCACTCCTGTCGTTCTCGCGGAATACGGACTCGGCAGCCGCGCGCGCGAAATCAGCCGAATCGCCGCCGAACTGGCGCGCCAGGCTGCCGATCAGTTTTCCACCCCTGCAAAACCGCGTTTTGTAGCCGGTTCTATGGGACCCACCACTAAGGCCATCAGCGTCACTGGCGGCATTAATTTTGAACAGCTTCAAAATAATTATCATGAACAGGCGCGCGGTCTCATCGAAGGTGGCGCGGACCTTCTTCTTCTCGAAACTTGCCAGGACACTCGCAACATCAAAGCCGGCATCCTCGCCATTGAGCAGCTAAGTAAGGATCTCGGCCAGCCGATTCCCTTAATGGTTTCCGTGACTATCGAAGCGATGGGAACCATGCTTGCCGGCCAGGGCATCGAGGCGCTGTGGTCCTCGCTCGACCACGTAGATCTGATTTCGCTCGGCCTTAATTGCGCAACTGGACCGGAATTCATGACCGACCACGTTCGCACTTTGCATTCGCTCACCAGCGGCTTTGTCTCCTGTTATCCGAACGCCGGCCTGCCAAATGAAGAGGGGCTCTATCACGAAACGCCCACGTCGCTCGCGCAACAGCTTGAACGCTTCGTCGATCGCGGCTGGTTGAACATCGTCGGCGGCTGCTGCGGCACAACCGAAAAGCACATCCGCGCCATCGCGCAGATGGTTGAGAACAAGTCTCCTCGCCGCCCGCCTGATTCCACCCATCGTGCCGTGTACTCCGGTATCGAAATTATCGAAGCGGAAGAAAGTACTCGCCCGCTCGTTGTCGGGGAACGCACAAACGTCATCGGCTCGCGCCAGTTCAAAAGTCTCGTTGCCGCAGAACTTTGGGAGGAAGCCACCGAGATCGCCCGGCGGCAAGTGAAAAGCGGTGCGCATATCGTCGACGTCTGTCTGCAAAGCACCGACCGCGACGAAATGGCAGACATCCCGCCGTTCTACGACCAGCTTATCCGCAAAATCAAAGTTCCAATCATGATCGACACCACGGATCCTCGCGCAGTCGAACTTGCTCTCACTTATTGCCAGGGAAAGAGCATCATCAATTCGATTAACCTCGAAGATGGCGAAGAAAAATTCGAGCGCATCTGCCCTCTGGCCCGGTCCTACGGAGCCGCGATCATCGTCGGATGCATCGATGAAGATCCGATCCAGGCGCAGGCTTTCACTCGCGAACGAAAACTCGGAATCGCCGAGCGCTCTTACCTTCTGCTCACCGAACGATTCGGCATTCGCCCCGAAAACATTATCTTCGACCCGCTCGTTTTTCCTTGCGGCACTGGCGACAAGAACTACATCGGCGGCGCCCTGGAAACAATCGAAGGCGTTCGCCTGATCAAAAAACAAATTCCGCACGTGCGCACCGTGCTTGGGATTTCCAACGTCTCCTTTGGCCTGCCCCCCGGTGGCCGCGAGGTTGTGAATTCCGTCTTCCTTTATCACTGCACCAAAGCGGGATTGGACCTCGCCATCGTCAATGCCGAACGCATCGAGCGCTTCAGCTCCATTCCAGAGCTGGAAAGAAAGCTAGCCGAAGATCTCCTGTTCAATACTCCGCCCACCTTGGTACCCGAAGGCCATGCGCAAGCCGAACATCTGCGAAACGTCCCGGAAGATTGGCGCGAGCAATCGCCGGAGCAGAAAGCCGCCATCAATCAGTTTCATATCGCTGCAATCACCGACCACTTCCGCGCATCCGGCTCTCGAAAAAAGGAACGCGCTGCGGACCTCCCGCTCGACCAGCGCCTTGCCAATTACATTCTCGAAGGCTCCAAAGACGGCTTGGTCGACGATCTCAATCGTAAGCGCGCCGAGGGAAATGCTCCGCTCGACATCATCAACGGTCCGCTGATGACGGGAATGGCGGAGGTCGGCCGTTTATTCAACAACAACGAGCTGATCGTCGCCGAGGTTCTGCAATCCGCCGAAGCCATGAAAGCTGCGGTCAGCCATCTCGAACAGTTCATGGAAAAAGCCGACACCGAGAAGCGCGCAAAAGTTATGCTTGCGACGGTAAAAGGCGACGTGCACGACATCGGCAAAAATCTCGTCGAGATCATCCTGAAAAATAATGGCTACGACGTGATCAACCTCGGCATCAAAGTCCCGCCCGAGGAATTGATTCGCGCTCATCGCGAACATAATCCGGACGCCATCGGCCTTTCCGGCTTGTTGGTGAAAAGCGCGCAGCAAATGGTAATCACGGCCTCGGACCTTCGCGAAGCCGGAATTGACGTGCCTTTGCTGGTGGGCGGCGCTGCGCTGTCCGAAAGATTCACGCGCTTGAAAATTGCCCCGCAGTACAGCACGGCTGTCTGCTACGCGAAAGACGCGATGACCGGCTTGCGCCTGATGAATCATTTGAGCGACCCCGCCCAACGCGAAGCTGTCTTGCGCGACAACACCCATGCCGGAACGGTCGCCGTGGAAGAAGCCCAGCCCGTTCTGCTTGGCCCGTCGGCCGAGGAGCGCTCGCTGCGGATTCGAACCGACGTTCCGATTCCACCCGTCGCCTATCTCGACCGCAAAGCCCGCTCCATCCCCGACAGAAATGAAATTTGGAGCTACATCAATCCCTACATGATTTTCGGACGCCACATGGGCTTTCGCGGAAATTTCGAAAAAGCGCTGAAAGAACGCGACCCCCGCGCCCTCGAACTTTTTCACAGCATGGAAGAAGTAAAGCGCGAGGCCGAAGGATTCATGAAAATTTCAGCTGTCTGGCAATTTTTCGAAGCCGAACGCGAAGGAAACTCTATTGCCCTGTTCGAGCCGGGGAAGGCTTCGCCGGTCCACAAATTCCATTTTCAGCGCCAGCGCGTGGCAGACAAACTCTGCCTGAGCGATTACATTCTGCCCGCCGAGCCGGCCGGCGCCAGTCAAAACGGTGCCGATAAAAATTCCGTCCGGCGCGATCATCTCGCTCTCTTCGTCGTCACTGCCGGAGCCGGCGTCCGCGAACGCGCCGAAGAGGCCAAAGCCGCCGGCCGTTATCTCTTTTCTCACGGCATGCAGGCTCTCGCCATCGAAACCGCCGAAGCCTGCGCCGAATGGCTGCACCGCCGCATTCGCGAAGATTGGGGTTTCCCCGATCCGCCCGCGCTGACCATGGCCGAGCGTTTCACTTCGCGCTATCGCGGCAAACGCTACAGCTTCGGCTATCCTGCCTGCCCCAACCTCGACGACCAAGCCGGCATTTGGACGCTTCTCCACCCCGAAGAAATCGGCGTGCATCTTACCGAAGGCATGATGATGGACCCCGAAGCCAGCGTCAGCGCGCTCGTCTTTCACCACCCGGATTGCACCTACTTCACCGTCGGCGACCAACCCGAGCCACAGCAGTAACGGCGCTCACCGTAGAGTATTTCTTTGATGAAGTGAACTGATCTCAAATTGCAGACGTGCAAGGTCTACTTCTGTTGATGGGCGATCCTGCCATTGCCGTCCGTCGAGTGCGCCATGATCGACCGCAGGACTGATTCGAACTTAGCGGCATTGGCAGGCTGTGCCATGGATGCTGTCTTCTCATTCGCAGTCAAATCCGAAATAGACAACGTCTTCGTGCTGCGCGCAGAAATGTATTCCTTTCGGGAATCGCTTTCCAGAGCGCGGAAGATGCCGGCCTTGAGATGCTCGAACACCTGCTCGGCGTCCGCCGATGCTGCAATCACCTCGAATTTATATTCTTCGCTGAGCCGGTCGAACTCCGCCATAAGCGCAGTCTGATAATTGCAAAAGCTGTCGTACATATCGCGCCCCGGATAGACATCCATCCCCGACTCCCAGTAATCGAATCCACGCGAGAAAACAACGCGAGGAATAAGCTGGTCGATGCTCAGCCGCAAATAAAATGTCGCGTCCGGTTTCAACGCCACACTGTAAATGCTGCGAATCCATTTTGAATCCATCCCGCGGACGAACGCTCTCGCCATCAGCGAATAAATATACCGGTCGGTCAGTACGATGAATCCCGATCGCAGCGCCGGAACGATCTCGTTCTCCAGACGATCGATAAAGTCCGTCGCGTAAAAAAGACTCTGCGTCACACGCCCCAGATTGTTCCCTTCTTTCGCGCGTTTGAGTCCTTCGCCTGCAAGCGTCGAACGCGCCATCCCCGTGTCCAGCACCGCGTGCCCGAGTTCTTCCAGCCACGGCTTCAAAAGATTGATCTGCGTTGAGCGTCCAACGCCGTCGGTCCCTTCAATTACGATTAGCTTGCCAGTCAGATCGGAAATTCGCATCCCCGGGAGAAGCTTTCCATATGTCTGCCTCATCGTTGCACCCTCACGTTCACAGCTTTCTCCAGATGTGTTTTCGCGATTTGTCTCACTTGCGCCTGCTGCACTTCAATCGGCAAAGTGGCGTCGATTACCGTCAAGCTGAATTCGGAAATCATTTTTTCGTATTCCTTCAATATCAAACCTTGAAAGAGCCGGAAGCTTTCCTCGGGATCATCGCTTAATCCCAAATCCATCCCCGCTTCGTAATATTTCAGTTCATCGCGGCCGTCCATCAGCCGCCCGATGGCGGTCTCCAGCGGCACGCGGAAATAAAAAGCCACCGTGGGCTTGACCGCGAACCCGTAAAGCTCGCGGACCCACTCGCGGTCCATTCCCCGCGCCACGTCCCGCGCAAAAGCCGTATAGATGTAGCGATCGCACAGCACCACCGCGCCGGCCTTCAACAGCGGCAGAATGCTCTTCTCCGTCCTGTCGGCGAAATCAGTTGCGTGAATCAGCGAAAACGTCGCCGCCGTCAGCATCTTCTTTTTCTTGCCGAATTTTGTCGTGTCCTTCACCAGCGGTGAGGAATTCCATTCGCTAAACACAACTCCATACCCTTTCGACTCGAGCCATTTGTGCAGCAGGCTTAGTTGTGTCGATTTCCCCGACCCGTCGATGCCTTCAACGATGAACAATCTCCCGGGAAACCCATCGTCACGGTGCTGCTGAGGTTCCCGCTCAACTGATCGCACGGGAAGAAACACTTCGAAAGTTCCCAATCGACTGCCCGGTGTAATTTCCATTGCCCTCTCTCGACGCAGATGTACGCCTAAACAGTTTTCTAGATCGCTCCAGGCTCTGAGTTCCCGGTGGCGACCCAATAAAATCCTTCATCTCGCCACTCTTTGCAGCAAGATTCTCAAAACCATGTATCGAACTGGAGACTAGGGCGCTCGGCCCCTCCAGTCCTTGCGGACAGTAGTGCCATTAGGCACCGCGTAAATTAGTTTCCGCGCGCCCAGCGCCCAAATGTTGCAAAATATATTGCAAGAGGGAGAGGACATGGGGAATCATCGCCCTCTGCAATCGGCACCTACCCAGCCTGATACGCCGCAGCGCGACGCGTCGAGCCCGATATTCGGCGCAATACGGCTCCATTCCTTGGAAGCTTGAATGCGACCGCTCGCATTAAATGCTGCTAGCTAGCGCTCGCAAAACGCAGGGGGATCACATGACCCAGGCCGCGACAAAACAGGTAGGCCAAGTCGTCGACGGGAAATTCCGGCTCGGCCAGTTCGTCGGCGGAGATGAACTCAGCTCCGTTTTTCTAGTCGACTACGACAGCCAGGAAGTCCCCAAAGCCGCCATCAAGCTAATCCCTGCGGATTCTGTCGATGCCCCAGCCCAACTCGCGCGCTGGAGACACGCCGCGAAACTCTCTCATCCCCACCTGATCCGCATCTTGGAAATGGGGCGCTGCGAACTCGATAGCACTCCGATGCTTTACGTCGTTATGGAATACGCCGAAGAAAATCTCTCGCAGGTGATCGCTCGCCGCCCGCTTTCGCCCGCCGAAGCGCGCGACATCCTCGGCCCCGTCGTCGATGCGCTGGCTTACGTTCACGCCAAAGGCTTTGTTCATTGCCGCCTTAAACCCGCGAACGTCATGGCGGATGACGATCTTCTGAAAATTTCGAGCGATGGACTTTGCCGCATCGGCGAATACAGCGGCAGCATGGGTAAGCCCGGAGACTACGACCCTCCCGAAGCCGCCGGAGGAAGAATTTCTCCCGCTGGCGACGTCTGGTCGCTCGGCATGACCTTGGCCGAGGCTTTGACTCAGCGGTTGCCCGTGTGGGAGCGAACCAACCAGGCCGAGCCCGCGTTGCCGTCAAACCTTCCGCCCGAGATTCTCGATTTGGCGCGTCACTGTTTACGCCGCGACCCGCAACTACGCTGGACCGTTGCCGACATCGCCGCGCGCCTGCAACAAAATTCGCCCGCGCCACCAAGACAGATCACGCAAAGCTCGGAAACTTCGTTCGTAAACCCGCGCGCCGTTGGTGGAGTAGTGCTGGCAGGTGTGGCCTTGGTGGCAATCCTCGGAGGTCTTCTTCTCCTTAGGAACCACTCGCCGCATCAGCCGCCCGCGTCAGTCCCAGCCGAGACGCTCGCAGTTCAGAAAAATGCTCCGGGAAATTTTCAGCCAAAACCTCAGCCAGCCGTGCAGTCCAGTGTTCAGTCGGTTCCGTCAAAAGTTCAGCCAGCCGCGCCGTCAACAGCGCAGCTAAAACCGGAGAACAAGCCATCGCTCGCCCCCAAGTCGCCTTCTCCCGTTCAGACGCCGACGCAACAGCCCGCGCCAGCATCGAAGCCGCAAGCTCCGCTCGTTGCAAAGTCATCGCCGCAGCCGACGCCTCCGCCCGTTGCGAAACTCGGGGAGCAGCAACACGCAACGTCGCAGCAGGCTCCGCTCGTCGCGAAGGCAGCCCCTCAACAACACGCGGTGCAGCCTCCGTCGGCGCCTCAGCTCGCAGCGAATTCCGCGGATCGTTCTCCGAAAAATCCCGACGAGAACAAATCAGCAGCGAGCACTCCAGCTCCGCTGCCAATCCCAGCTCGATCCGGGACGCCAGTCACAACAGCGGCTACCGGCGTTGTGCGCGGCAAAGTCATTCAGCAAATCTTGCCCGACGCACCTCAAAAAGCCAGAAACACAATCCGCGGCAAGGTTCGCCTCACTGTTAAAGTTCACGTCAACGACTCAGGCAACGTGACCGAAGCAGCGCTCGCTGCTCCCGGCCCCAGCCAATATTTCGCCGACCGCACCCTGAAAGCCGCCCAACTCTGGAAATTTACCCCCGCCAAACTCGACGGCCGCAACGTCCCCAGCGACTGGCTCCTCCATTTCGAAATCGACCCCGCCTCCATCACCGTCTACCCGAAGGAAACAACTCCGTAGCACGACCGCGATCTCGCTGCTTATCGCTGTCACCAACGCTGTCCAGTTTCCAAATAATGTCCCGTTAGTGTGCGCTTCTTTCGCCCCTCGATTCTCGAATCTCGCATTTAGATTTCCGCCGTTCGATTGCATTTCCTTGCTTCCCGCGGCCAACCTGATTACATTCTAAGTTTGCTTTACAACGATAGAAGGTGGCTGATGAACGCGGTTCGAAGTGAAAAGGTGGCTGACAATAGCCCAAAAGGCGCATTTCTAATCGCCTGTACCGGGATTACCAACCGCGCCGCCCATTTTCTACCCGAGTCCGGAGCGGCACAGCCCGGTTTTCGTAGCGCCGGCGTCTCGCCGGCTCTTTTAGTTCCAGAATTTCCTCCGTTCCTGGCTCAAGTCCGTATTCGAGCTCCTCTGGCCACTCGCCACTTGGTTGTCCAGGGAGGGCCACTTGCTTGCCCTAACGAAAGAGGCGTCGCTCGCACTTCTAATCGAGAACTCTTGGTATTAGAAATTCCGCAACTTGCTGAAAATAAACACCCACGCACCGTTCTAATCGAGAACTTCGAACCAAACCAGTTCTCCGGTCTTCATGCCTCTGTAGCGGCCGCCTTTAGGCGGGCGGGTTTTCTTGCTTCTGTAAATTTCCCGCCGCCGCAGCGCGAATCAGCTCCAGGAAGGGTTTCCCAATGAGCGCCGCGCCCGGCCTCTACCTTTCCAGCACGGGCAGCTACCCGCGGATCGGCGACTCCCCCGGGTTGCAAATCCTGCGGCGAACGATCGCCGGACTCGACCGAGGCGACCGCTCCACCGCCGACCTCCTCGACATACAGAACGATGTCACCCGTTATGTCATCGCCGAACAAGTGAAGGCTGGTCTCGACGTGGTCACGGACGGCCTGATCCGCTGGTACGATCCCATTTCTCACCTCGCCGGCAAGCTCGATAACGTTCAAATCAAAGGTCTCGTTCGGTTCTTCGACACCAACACTTATTTTCGCCAGCCCGTCTTCACCGGAACGCCGCTCAAACGCGGGCATCTCGCCGCAGGTGATTACAGCTTCGCGCGAAACGCCCTCGGCCATTTGCCCACTCCCTCCGGCAAGGCGGGGAAACTCTCCATCAAGCCGGTCTTAACTGGCCCATACACGCTCGCGAAATTTTCGCTCGGCGAGCAGACCGGAAACGGCTCATCGGGGCAGTTCGCCGCCCTCGAAGAGCGCGCCCAGGCCTATTCTGAAATTCTCGCCTCCGAAATCGAAACGCTCGCGCAACTAGGCGCCGAATTAATTCAAGTGGACGAGCCCGCCGCCATCAAGTACCCGAATGATTGGCTGATTTTCGAGGCCGCGCTCGCTCCGATCATCAAAGCGCGTGATAATTTCACCAAGAGCGGACGCAAGCTCGAGCTTGCTCTCTACGTTTACTTCCATGACTGCGCCCCTTTCTACGAAAAACTCGTGGCCCTGCCGGTCGACATCGTCGGCCTCGATTTCACTTACTATCCAAAACTCGTGGACATGATTGTTGCCAAGGGCTCGCCGAAAACCCTCGGACTCGGACTCGTCGACGGACGCAACACGCGCCTGGAAGATCCCGCGCACGTCGCTCGGCAAATTGAACGCATCCTTCCAAAGATAAAAGGCGAACGCGCCTTTCTCGGAACTTCGTCGGGATTGGAATACCTTCCCCGCGATCGCGCCTTCGCCAAACTTGAATTGCTCTCAAAAGTTCGCGACGCGTTGAACGGCGGTCGCCCATGAGCCGTGAAAAATTGGAAAAGCTCGGCGTGAAGTTGCCGCTCTTTCCCACCACTTCGGTCGGCAGCTTTCCTAAGCCCGATTATCTGGTGAAAGCCCGCTCAGAGTTTTCAAAAGGTAAGATTCCGGAAACGAATCTTCACGATCTGGAACGAAGAGCGACCGCTTTCTGGATCGAGCAGCAGGAAAAACTTGGCCTGGACGTTCTGGTCGACGGCGAAATGTACCGCGGCGACATGGTCGCTTACTTCGCCGAGCGCTTGCCTGGGTTCGCCACTAGCGGATTGGTTCGCAGCTACGGCAACCGCTATTACCACAAGCCTGTAATTACGGGAGAAGTCGCCTGGAGCGGCCCCGTTACCGTCGACTGGTGGAAATACGCGCAAGGCCTCACGAAAAAACCCGTCAAAGGCATGCTTACCGGTGCGTACACCATCATGGACTGGAGCTTCAACGAATTTTATCCTGACCGCCGCGCTGCCGCTCTCGCTCTGGCAAAAGTTGTTCGTCAGGAAGTGGAAGCGCTGATCGCCGCGGGCTGCAAAATTATTCAAATCGACGAACCCGCGCTTTCGGTGCGCCCTGAGGAATTGTCAATCGCCATCGAAGCCATGGAATTCACCACCAAGGGCCTGGAGGCCTATTTCATAACTCACGCCTGCTACGGTGAGTTCGAGCATATCTATCCCGGCATGCTCGACCTGGCCGTGGATAATTTCGATCTGGAAATGTCCAATAGCGACCTCGACTTGCTCGAACTTTTCCGCCGCCATCCGTTTACGAAAGACATCAGCTTCGGAGTAGTCGACGTCCATTCCCACACCAAAGACAGTGCGAGCGCCGTGCGCGAAAGGGTCGAACAGGCGCTCACCATTCTCCCGAAAGAGCGCGTGTGGGTGGACCCTGACTGCGGCCTAAAAACCCGCACAGTGGAAGAAGCCGTCGAAAAGCTTCGCTCCTGCGTGACCGCCGCCAAATCATTTCGCAACGCCTGAGCCAAATGCTAGCATCGAGTGTCCGAGAAATCCGGCGGCCGCAGGGTTGGCGCGGAACGCGAGCTGAACTCTCGGCGCCTTACTCAATCGAGAGACAACGTGACTCCCGACCCGCAACTTCCCGAAATCATTCCGCCGCCCACAGGGTTGATGCGGAAACGCCGCCCAGCTTATGTATGGATCGGCCTCGCGCTCTTGCTCGGGGGTATCATCGCTCTGTTTCTAATTTTCGCCTCCGACTAGCTAAAACGGAACTGCACGAGGGCTGAATGCAACGCATCCTTTCGACATATCGTTTTATCAATCAGCCGCTAGGCCCGGCGCTGTTGGCGGAGATCTCTCAGGCCGGCATCACTACCGTCGAGATCTTCTGCGCGCCGCAGCATTTCAACTATCGCGAGCCGCAAGCCGTACGCGAACTCGCCGACGCGCTCGGCGAATATCATCTGGAGGTGCACGCTTTCCACTCGCCTACCGAGCGCGACCTTTCGCCGGGACGCGAAAGCGGCGTGCCTATTTCGATTTCCGACACGGAACGCATACGCCGCCTCGATGCAGTAGATGAAGTGAAGCGCGCACTCGAAGTGGCGGAGCGTATTCCCTGCCGCTATTTGATTCAGCACATGGGACACGGTCGCCAAAGCGCGGACTCGCGCAAGCTCGATGCAGCTTTCAGCTCGCTCGAGCAACTTTCGATTTTCGCTAAGGCGCGTGGAGTGACGATCGCACTGGAAAATACGCCCGATGAATTGGGCGCGCCGGCTTCCCTGCAGCACTTCATCGCCGATACGCATTTGCATGATTTGAAACTTTGCTTCGATACCGGCCACGCGCATATCGAAGAAGGGGTCGAAGTAGGTTTTGACGCTATGCGCGAGCGTGTGGTGACCGCGCACATTCACGATAACCACGGCGAAAAGGACGAGCATCTGCTGCCCTACGAGGGCAACATAGATTGGAAGGCTAGCCTCGCCGCCATCGCGGCCGCACCGCAACCTGTTGCCCTTGTCCTGGAATTGAAGGAGCAGGCTGGCGCAGGACCGACTCTGGATCAAATTCGCGCGACGTTTGATAAACTGGAGAAGAATTTTGAGAGATAGCAGCCGCCCTCTTAGGTCTCGGCTCGTAAAATAATTCACAGGCAGGTAAATGGCTCAGGAAAAACAAGCAGGCGCAACCATTGTCACCATCGAACAGGCCGGTAAGCACGTCGACAGCACGGTGACAATTCAAGGCTGGCTCTACAACCAGCGTGAATCGGGCAAACTCCTTTTCCCGATTTTTCGCGATGGTACGGGAGTGATTCAAGGCGTGGTATCGCTGAAAGAGCATGCGGAAGCGTTCAATGCTCTGAAGGGTCTGCCCCTGGAATCGAGTGTGATCGTCACCGGCACGATTCGCGCTGAGGCACGCGCGGCGGGCGGCTTCGAAATGCACGTCAGCAACATGGAAGTCGTACAACGAGTCTCCGACTCAGAACCCTACCCGATTCAGTTGAAGGAGCACGGCGTAGATTTTCTCTTGGATCGCCGCCATCTTTGGATTCGCACGCCGCGGCAAGCTGCCATACTGCGCATACGCGCGGAGGCAGAGCTCAGCGCGCGAATTTATATGGACAGCCAAGGTTACACGCTCACGGATGCGCCGATATTCACTCCCGCAGCTTGCGAAGGAACGTCCACGCTCTTTGAAGTGAACTATATCGACGATCAGAAAGCTTATCTGACGCAGTCGGGCCAGCTCTACGTGGAAGCGACGGCTGCGGCGCTCGGCAAAGTGTACACATTCGGGCCGACATTTCGTGCTGAGAAATCCAAGACTCGCCGCCATTTGACCGAGTTCTGGATGCTCGAGCCGGAAGCTTCCTACGCACATCTTGAAGACATGGTTCAGCTAGGCGAGGGACTGGTGAGCGCGGTGGTCCAGTCCGTGGTCAAAAATCGTACCCGCGAACTCGAAACGATTCAGCGCGACATTTCAAAGCTGGAAAAGATCAAGCCGCCGTTTCCGCGCGTCAGCTACGACGATGCCATTAAAGTTTTGCAGAAAGCCGGCAACCCTGCCAAATGGGGCGACGACTTCGGCGGAGATGAGGAAACGATTCTCTCCAAGGAATTCGAGAAGCCGGTAGTCATTCACCGTTATCCCGCGGCCATGAAGGCGTTTTATATGGCCACGGACGAACAGCGGCCCGACCTTTCGCTGAGTTTCGATATGATCGCCCCGGAGGGCTATGGCGAAATCATCGGTGGCGGCGAGCGTCTTGCAAACTACGATACGCTTGTTAAACGCCTTCGCGAGCACAACTTGCCCGAGGAATCTTTTCAGTGGTATCTCGACTTGCGGCGGTACGGCAGCGTTCCACATGCAGGGTTCGGGCTGGGGCTGGAACGCACAGTAGCGTGGATTTGCGGAACGGAGCACATCCGCGAAGTGATTCCCTTCCCTCGGATGCTCTATCGCGTCTATCCTTAGTGTTCCCTGCGCCCTGATTGAGGGCGCGAAAGACTGCAAATGCCAGACAAAATTAGAATCATCGGTGTGCCGATGGACTTGGGCCAGAGCCGCCGAGGTGTGGACATGGGCCCATCGGCGTTGCGCGTCGCTGGGCTGCAGGCTCGGCTGAAGCAGCTTGGCCGCCAAGTGGAAGACATTGGCAACGTGGTAGTGCCTCAGCCTGAAGAAAAACCCTACGGCGAAAAACGCGCGCGATACCTGGACGAAATTGCCGAAGCCTGCAAGGGCCTCGCTGAAATGGTGAAGAAAACGTTGGACGAAGACTTAGTGCCCTTAGTTCTTGGCGGCGACCACTCGATCGCAGTAGGAACAACGGCCGGCACGGCAGCCCATTTCAACAAGCAATCCAAACGCGCCGGTGTAATTTGGCTCGACGCGCACGGAGATATGAACACGCCGGAATCCTCGCCTTCAGGGAACGTTCACGGCATGCCTCTCGCTTCCATTATGGGTTATGGGCCTCCAGAGCTTACGGACCTCGCGGGAATTAAGCCGATGGTGGAACCGCGCAATGTTGCATTGGTCGGCATTCGCGATCTGGACGCCAAGGAACGGCGCCTGGTGAAAGAATCGGGCGTTCACATTTTCACCATGCGTGACATCGATGAACGTGGAATGCGTGAAGTGATGGCCGACGCTCTCCGATTTGCAAGTGACGACACCGCAGGAATCGCCGTGAGCCTGGATATGGATTTTGTGGATCCGACAGACGCCCCCGGCGTCGGAACCCCTGTTCGCGGCGGCGTTACGTACCGCGAAGCGCATCTTGCGCTGGAAATGATTGCGGACAGCCGCTCGATGGTTTCTTTTGAGCTGGTGGAAATTAATCCAGTGATCGACCTGCATAACATGACTGCACTGCTCGGCGTCGAACTTATCTTATCGGGACTAGGAAAGAAAATCCTGTGACTTCCCGAAAACGCTTGCGTATCGGCGTGCTCTTTGGCGGACGGTCGGGCGAGCATGAAGTCTCGCTCGCTTCTGCGGCGTCGGTAATTCGCGCCCTCGATCCGGAAAAATACGAAGCTGTACCCATTGGCATTTCGAAAGACGGCCGGTGGCTTGTCGGCCGGAACACGCAGGACATGCTCGCGGACGTATTGAAATCAGGCGATCGCGTCATTCTACCGTCGGATCCCACGGCTGCCACACTAGTTCCACTCGTGCCTGTTGCAGGACGCCCGAGCGTGTTGGTGGATGTGATTTTTCCGGTCTTGCACGGCACTTTTGGCGAAGACGGCACGGTGCAAGGGCTTATGGAACTTGCTGGACTGCCGTATGTGGGAGCGGGAGTTTTGGCTTCCGCTGTCGGCATGGACAAGGATGTGCAGAAACGGCTCTTCGAACAAGCGGGATTGCCGATTGTCCCGTTCATGGTTGTTAGGCGCTCGGAATGGGAACACAAGCGCGCGGCGGTGCTGAAGGCGATCAAGAAGAAATTTCGCTTCCCCTTTTTCGTGAAGCCGGCGACGCTGGGTTCGTCGGTTGGCATGATGCGTGTGAAAGCAGCGAATGAAATTTCTGCCGCCATGGATCTGGCCGCGGGATTCGCGCTAAAGATAGTTATCGAGCGCGGCATCGTGGGGCGTGAAATCGAAGTTTCCGTCCTGGGCAACGACGAACTGCGCGCCTCAATTCCCGGCGAGATTGTTCCGCACCGGGAATATTACGACTACACTGCGAAGTATCTGGAAGGCGGAACGGACTTATTGATTCCTGCTCCGCTGACTAAGAAACAGGTGGCGATTTTTCAAGATTATGCGGTACGTGCATTCCGGGCGATCGACGGCTGCGGGATGGCGCGTTGCGATTTCTTCCTGGAGCGACGCAGCGGCAAAGTGTACGTCAACGAACTGAATACCATCCCCGGATTCACCTCCATCAGTATGTATCCGAAGCTGTGGGAGGCTTCCGGCCTGCCCTATACTCAATTAATCGATCGGCTCATAGAGCTTGCGCTCGAACTGCACGCTGATAAAGCCCGCACTAAATACTCCATCGAGCTGCCTGAAGGCTCCGGTGGAGCTCTCGACGCGTAATAATTTCCCCCTTCTCGACGTATTACTCTTAGGAGCACCGACCGCTTGACAGAAGGGAACGAGCCCATTAAACTAACTAGTTAGTTAAAGAATTCCCTTTCCGCGAGACCAACAAAAGATGCGAGCAGGACGCAGAAAAGTCGAAAACCCGTTGACCGCGCGGCGCATTTTAGCCGCAGCGGAACAGCACTTTGCAGCGCAAGGTATGGCCGGCGCGCGAACGGAAGAAATTGCAGCCGCCGCCCATGCCAATAAGGCCATGCTCTACTATTACTTTGGCGACAAGAGACGGCTGCACCGAGCCGTAATGGAAAATCTTTTGCGCCAACTTCGTAACGTCACGTTCGGAGCGCTAGGGGCTAAGAGCAGCTCTCGCGACCGCCTGATCGCGTGGGTGAACGGATATTTTGACTTCCTCGCCACGCATCCGAACTTCCCTCGGCTGGTTCAGCGAGAGGTGATGGAAACTTCCAAGATCGAATGGATCGTCCGCGAATACTTTCGCCCGTTTCACAAACGGCTTGCCGGTCTGATAGAGGACGGAATCGCCTCCGGCGAATTCCGCAAAGTGGACGCTCATCAAACTGTTTTTACGCTGATAGGTATGACCGTGTTTTATTTCGCTTCCGCTCCGGTAATGAGCAGAGTGACGGGACACAATATTCTTTCGCCGCAAGCGCTAAAAATGCGTAGGCGCGCGCTACTTGATTTCGTGGGACATGGATTAATCCGCAAACACGCGAGGTCTCGATGACCGGCAGCAAGTTCCTTACATTTATCGCAGTGATATTCCTGATTACCGGCGTGGTGTACTACTTCACGACGCCGAGCGGAAGTTACATCCCGTTGACCGGCGTCGTCGATGGCAACGAAGTTGTGGTGAGCCCGCAGATCACCGGGCGAATCGTCAATCTGACGGTAGACGAAGGCTCGGTGGTGAAGAAGGGCGACTTGATTGCGGAGCTCGACGCGAAGGAATTGCAAGCAACTCTTTCGGCAGCCAAGGCGAACGTCGGCAGTCTGGAAGAGCAGGTCAACGAAGCCAACCGCAACTATTCCTGGATGAACGGCCAGACCGATGCGTCAGTGACCGAGGCGGTGGCACGAGTGTCGTCGGCAAAAGCGCAACTGGGCCCCGCACGCGCGCAGCTTGCTCGCGATCAAGATGACTTGAGGCGCATGCAGCAATTGTTCGATAAGGGAGAAGTGTCCTCGCAAGATCGCGATCACGCCGAGGCGGCGGTGAGAATTACGCAGGGCAATGTAGAGGCGCTGGAAGAAGCTGTTAAGGCTCAGGCTGCGTCCCAAACCGTTGCGCAGGAGAATCGCAAGCAAGTGGCCGCTCGCGAGAGCGCCGTAAACACCACGATCGCCCAACTCGAACAGGCGCGCGCGTCAGCGGCGCAGGTATCAGCGCAACTCGGCTACACAAAGATTTACGCGCCAATTGACGGGATCGTCTCCGTCCGTGTGGCCAAACAGGGAGAAGTCGTCGCGCAGGGTTCGCCAATCGTAGTGATCGTGGACATTGACCATTTGTGGGTTCACGCGGACGTGGAAGAAACCTATATCGATTCAGTCGAGTTCGGGCAAAAACTGCGCGTGAAACTGCCTAACGGAAACATCATCGAAGGGCCGGTATTTTTCAAGGGTCCAGAGAACGATTTCGCGACGCAGCGTGACGTGAGCCGCACGAAGCGAGACATTACGACCTTTGCAATCAAAGTGGCCATTCAAAATCCGGGCCGCCGCTTGTTTACCGGAATGACGGCGATTGTGCTGCTTCCTCCGCCTGCGAAGAAAAGCTGGTTCTCGCGGTCGTAATGCACGTCGAGGTCCGGCACAAATTATGAATTCAATCGAAGTCGAGCATCTCACGAAAAAATTCGGCGAGCTCGTGGCCGTCAGCGACATCAGTTTCAATGTCGCGCAGCAGGAGATTTTCGGCTTGCTGGGCCCCAACGGCGCGGGAAAGACCACACTGATTCGCATGATGACGACGCTCACGCCGCCGACCTCCGGCACTGCTCGCATCGCGGGCCACGATATTCGAACGGATGCGAACGGAGTTCGCTTCGCCATGGGCGTGATTCCCCAAGCCCTGACTTCCGATCCGGAGCTTACCGCGGTGGAAAACATGGAGGTCCACGCGAAACTGTACAGTGTTCCGCGACAGAAGCGTGGCCAGATCATCCACGATTTGCTGGCGGACGTGGATTTGCTCAAGTTCAAAGACGCGCTGGTACGCACTTTTTCCGGCGGCATGAGGCGGCGGCTTGAAATTGCGCGCGGATTGATTCATTCGCCGAAGATTTTGTTCCTCGACGAGCCGACCACGGGCCTGGACCCGGTTTCGAGAACGAATGTATGGCAAATGATTCGCAGGCTCCGAGAGAAATCAGAGCTCACGATATTGATCACCACGCACTATATGGACGAAGCCGATAAGCTTTGCGACCGCATCGCAATCGTGGATCACGGACTTCTCGCCGCTCTTGACACCCCCGGTCGGCTAAAGGACAGCATTTCCGGAACAGATACGGTGGAGGCGGAGTTTGAAAAACCTCCCGCTGATTGGATCGCGCAATTGCAAACATTGGCTCACGTCACCAGCGTAATGGATCGCGATGGGGTGGTACACATTGCGTCGAATGACGGGCCGGCGACGATTGCCGCGCTGATGGATTTAACGCGCTCTCGAGGCGTCGTTGTGCGGAGAGTTTCTGTTCAGAGTACAACGCTCGACGACGTTTTCGTGCATTACACAGGCAACGATTTACGCGATGCAGCGAAAGAAGGAGCGCGCTATGACATTGGCCACCTTTATCGCTAGCTCCAGTGCACTGGGCGAATCCGCGAAAGGCTTCCGGCGATGAATTTCGGCCGTACATGGGCGCTGATCGAGCGCGACCTCCGCAAATTCTTCCGCAGCCCAGCGCTGATGATGACGTCCATGATTTTCCCGTTGATGCAGTTAATCGTGCTGGGTTACGCGTTTGGCGGCAAGGTGACCGGCGTCCAGGTGGCCTTCGTGGATGTGGACCAGTCGGCCGAATCGCGAAAGATTCGCGAGATGTTTAACGGCATCGCGGCGGGGCCACGAACGTTCCACGTGATTGACTATAGTTCCATACAAAAGGCTGACGAGGACCTTCGCAACGGCTACGTCCGCGCGGTTATTTATGTGCCGCAGAATTTTTCGCAGCGGTTCTATCACCGCGATCGCCCGCGAATCGCTTTTATGGAGGACAATACCGACCAATTCATTTCAAGCGCGGTTCTGGAGCGAGTGCAGGAAATGGTGGAGCAACTCAATGCCCCGGATGTGACTCCTCGGCTCGCGAACCAAATACAGTTGAATACCGTGGAGATTTACCCGTACATCGATTACATCAAATATCTGCTGGCGGGTTCGATTGCGCTTTCCATCTTCGTAGTGGCCATGATTGGCGGCGGGATTACGTTCATTGATGACAAAGCGCGCGGCCTTCACGAAGGATATCTCGTGACTCCCATCAAGAAAACGGAACTGGTAGCAGGCTTGATTGGAGCTGGGACGATTAAAGGATTGATGGCCGGAATGGTGCTGACCGTTATCGGCGGAATGATTGCGGGAATTCCGCAAATCTGGGATCCCGTGCGGCTGTTTTATCTTGTCATGGTGGTGACGGCGGCAGCCATAGCCATGATGAGTTTTATGTTTCTGCTGATGGTGCGCGTGGATGATCCGCTGGTGCCCCGCGCTACGTTCGGCGTTCTCAACACGCTGCTGTTCTTCCCTTCTGGCGCGGTCTATCCGATTCAAGCTTTTCCTCGCTGGCTTCGCTGGATCTCGATTATCGACCCGTTCACGTACACAGTACACGCGCTGCGGAACCTGACGCTCAAAGGCACGGGGATTGAAGGAATTTACAAGGACGTGTTAGTTTTGTTGGGCATCTCAGCCGTCATGATTGCCGGATGCTTGGCGCTGTTCAAACGCCAACTGTGATCCCAAGGAGCGTTCGTGGGACTTTTTGATTCGACCGAGGAACATCCGCCCGCGAAAATGCGGCGTTACATTATTACCGGCGCTGTCTTCATAGCAATTATTGTGGGCTACTGTGCATATTTACTGCGCTTTCACACGGAAGAGAAAACGGTCCGGCATTTCATGGACACGGTTGTTGCCGGAAATATGGATGAGGCTTATCGAATCTGGAAGCCGACGGAGTCGTATTCTCTGAAGGATTTCCTGGAGGACTGGGGGCCGAACGGGTACTACGGCCCCATAAAAAGTTATCACCTGGAGCACTTGGAGCGATTACCCAACGCAGCGGGCGCGGCGCCCTCCGGGGTGGTGGCTACGATTGAAGTGAGTCCGTACAGCCCATTTCCCGACGACCACGACGCTGCGGAGCAGAGTAAGACGAAGGAAGTTCGCATTTGGGTGGAATTCAAAGATCAATCGTTGGGCTTCCCGCCGTAACCGTCAGAACTTTCGCGACTTGTCAAGAAGGCAAGCTGCGTTGACCGATCAAGCAGCGTCGATGCGCGCTTCGTCTATCAGCATAACCGGAATGTCGTCGCGGATTGGATAGACCCGGCGACACGCCGAACATTTCAGCCCATTTTTATCGGCGGTCAGTACCACCGGGGTTTTATCCACCGGGCAGACCAAGATGTCGAGCAATTCCTTGGATACCGCCATCACTTCCTCCAGTTTTTGTTTCCGCGCACTGTAGCAGAGCCGGGCCATTCAGAGCAACCGCGCTTGGTTTGCACAATCGCTCGTCTCACGCTTTTGCATTCCTGGCCAGTTGCTCGACTTTCAGCGACAGGCTTCCCTTCCACTCCGCGCCTGGCGCCAACTCTACGGGCCAAACCGCGATGATTTGCGAGCCCTGATAAATGCGCTCGAACCCGTCTTCTGATTCTGAAACGCTTTCAATCGGCGTCACCCAAAAATCCTGTGCGCTTGGTGCGCCGAGCGTCACGCTGATTCTCTGCCACTCATCTACTACGCGCAATTCTGAAGCGGGAGTTGCAGCGCCCCAACGCAAGGGATAGCGTTGACCCTGGGTTTCGAAATACCGATCCGGCGCAGAAGGCGCGAGGAAATTTATAACCGCCTCTAGTCCGACGAACATGGAAGCAGCGCCAGGCGCCGTCCGCCGCAGCGTGACATCGCAAACAATTTCAAAACCCTGGGGCGTGGCAGAGAATGAAAATGCCTTTTCAGCGGGCCAATCCGCGCTCTCTTCCGACGCAAAAGTTGCTTTTGCAGGCGAGAAACTAACCAGGCGATATCTGCCGCCCGCCAAGCCGGCGTTTTCTTCCAGGCGCACCGTCGCGCAATCTTCATATTTCTTGTCACGTCCGAAAAGCTTCAACCGAAAAGCGTGCTGAGGCCAGCGATCGTAGTTCAGAAAGCGTTCCAGGCCCGCTTCCTTCACCCGCGTCTGCTCGTGAATGGAGTGAACGCCCTGCGTGCTCTTGGCAGTCAAATTCTTCAAAGCCGCATGGTACGCCTCCGGCTTCCGGCAGAGCGAATTAATCAACGCGGCATTTGATTGGCGGCAATCGATCGCAGAAATCGTAGCGCCGTCATGCGGAACGGCAACCGCGGCGTAGCGGTCGGAATAAAAGTAGACTTCGTCGCGGCCATCCGCATTGAAATCAATAGTTGCCACATCGCTATACTGTCTGCCGCGATGCACAAGGCTATCCGCAATAGCTTCCGCCTGCACCAGGGCGCGCCAAAGCGCCGTCCTCAAATGAGGAGAATAAAGGCCGCCAAAAACACCGTGCCAATAGGCGTCGTTGCATTGTCCGCGCAGCATAAGCGTTTTAGCCTGATCGCGGGCGCTGAGGAATGCCTTGTCGTGACGGCGGCTTTCATCGAGCCGTCGAATTTTAACTGAAACGTGCTGCATTTTCTTGTGCAACAGATTCGACTCGCCATACTTCGAGAAGAAATTTCTCCAAATGCCACCGCGCAGGAAAGGCAAGTCTTCCGGACGGTTTGCGAATTCCGCGGTCAAAGCGTGATAGCGATTCCGTGCCGGTGTCGGCAGCGACCATTCCATCATTTCTGTGTAGGAGGCCGTGGGAAGATCAGCGCGCCCGAAGGGTGCGTGAGACGAAACGCTGTCTGCCGGCGTGCTGGTTTCGAGCCAGTCGGCATTGCGTTCCAGTTCGGAGAAAAACTTTTCCAGCCAGCCATCGCGATAGCACAGATCGTACGTGCCGGGCCAAACGCCGAACTTTTCCATGTCGTCTCCCATGGAAGCAAAACCGCCCGGATGATCTGCGGCAGCACGGCGCAGAAATTGCGTGGTCTCCTCCCCGGCGCGGAACGGGATCAGGTACCGCAGCGATTTGAGACCGGGTAGAAGTTTCACCCAACGGCATTCATCTTCCGCAATGTAGTAACCGTAAAGCTGCTCCAACTCGAAGCCCGCACCAAGGAAATGGTTGTCGTCAACGAGAGTGTACTCAACGCCCGCTGCTGCGAGCGACGAGGGAAGCTGCGGCTCCCACACTCGCTCTGCGAGCCATGCGCCCTTAGGGCGACGGCCGAAATGTTTCTCTATGTAATCCGCGAGCCTGGTGATCTGCTCCAAGCGGTCCTCGGGAGGAATTACTACGAGAATTGGTTCGTAAAAACCACCGCCCACGATTTCCACCTGCCCGCGTTGTACGAGCACGCGAAGCCGCTCAAAGTATTCCGGGTGCGCGCGCTCCAGCCATTCGAAAAGTGCGCCTGAATAGTGAAAGCCCATGCGAATAGAAGGATGTCGTTCCAGGACCTGCACGAACGGAAAGTAAGATTGTTGGTAGGCGCGCTCCATCACATCGTCGAAATTTCCGACGGGTTGATGCGCATGGATCAAAAGCGCCAGCTGAAATTTCGCCACTATCAGACCTCTTTGACGGCGTTCACAGAATAACCTGAATTCGGAGAACTTCCCAGAAAACGGGCCGCTTGCAAGTTTCTTGGAGATTCGTAGGAACTGCGCGAATCGCGCAGTCGATTGTTTCAGGCCAGCCGGCAGATGCTGGAACGTGTCAGCGATGCTCCTGCGAACTGTGTGAGGCGCTCGATGAGACGCTGCATCGTCGTTTCTAGTGACCCATCCGCAGCGCCAGCGGGTACGTATAACACGACAAGAATATCGCGCGCACTCTCTGTAATCATGCTCCGCGTAGAATCACTGATCGGACTGCCAAAGGGACCTTGAGAATCGGCGAGCAGTGGCCGGCCGTTAAGATGCCAGATTTGCTTGCCGATGCCCTCGTAGCTCTCGCTTGCAATGCCGTGACGAAGTTCGATGGGCGGCTGGATTCGCGACCGGTCATAACAACCGAATGGCCATCCTGCCTCGATCGATCCAAGGTTTCCAATGTCCACGACATTTGAAACGCGATAAAGGCCCTTGCCTTGCACCACGCGCCGCAATAAAGCTTCCGAAGACGGCCGATATTTCGAAGGGTCTATACCCCACTCGCGGAACATTGCACGGACGTCTCGAACAGGTTTCGAGTCGGCTAAAGACTCCACCGTGAATTCGTGGCGTTTCCGGTCGCAGACTTCGTCCATCAACTTCGCGAGACCCGGATCGGCAGGCGTGACGCGCGCGCCATCCGCCTGAACCGTGCCGAGTTTTACAGCGGGTAGTCTAATATTTATTTCCACGGGTGTCCTCGCCCGCTCGATGGGCGGCTGCTATGATGGCTCGCGCTTTGAAAAGTTTAAAGGGAAAAGGGTTTCGCGGCGATGAATTCCAGGGAAAAAGACGAGAAATTTCAGCGCGGCATTCTGCATTTTAACGCGCAAGAGTTTTTCGAGGCCCACGAAGTGTGGGAGGAGATTTGGCTGGTTGAAGCTGAGCCGGAAAAAACCTTTCTGCAGGGCATCATCCAAATCGCAGCAGCGTTTCATCACTACGGACGGGAGAACAATGATGGCGCGGAGTCGCTTCTCGCTGCCGGGATTGTGAAATTGTCACGATTTCCAGCGGATCACCGCGGTCTCGAAATCGGGGACTTGCGCACGGCGGCCAAACGCTGGGCACGTAGTATTGGAGAATCCGAAAAACCCCCGCGCGAAGAGATTCCGCGATTGCGATCGAGCAAAGCGCGCCCTGGCACACCTATCGAGAGCGATTGACACGCGTAAGAGGCTATGAAACGCTGGCCTGACGGTTCATTGCAATGGCCGAACGTGAGTGGCATCAGACACTACGGCCCCACTCAGCGAGGAGAAGCTAAATGGCAGTCGAACGCGAACGCATCCTGGAAGCTCTGCGGCAGTGTTATGACCCGGAGATTCCCATCAATATCGTGGATTTGGGGCTGATTTATGACGCGCAGTCCGACGAGGCGGGGAACGTGGCCGTGAAAATGACTCTGACTACTCAAGGCTGCCCTTCTGCTCTTGCCATTCCGGAGCAGGTAAAAGCGCGAATCGCGGCCATTGACGAAGTGCGCGACGTGACCGTGGAAATCGTGTGGGAACCGGCATGGAACCCGAGCATGATCAGCGAGAGCGGGCGGAAAGTGCTTGGCCTCGAAATCTAATCATCTTTCCAAAAACAAAACGGCGGATCGATTGATCCGCCGTCGCAATCTCCGGGCGGGCTGAACGGAATCGCTCGCGAAAAGACATTAGCCTAGGATTTCTTGTTGGTGTACCAGTCCGCGTTGATAGGAGTGAAGCTCGCCCACTTTTCCGGCAAATCCTCGAGAGCGAAAATGGCTGTTACAGGGCAGACCGGAACGCAAGCTCCGCAATCAATGCACTCAACAGGGCTGATGTAGAGCATTTTCTCAACTTCAAATTCCGCTTCGTCTTTGCGCGGATGGATGCAGTCCACGGGACACACGTCGACGCAAGCCGTGTCTTTCGTACCGATACAGGGTTCAGCAATCACGTAAGCCATATAGCGCTCTCCTCGAAGTAATCACGTTCCCGGATGGTCCCGGAGTATTGCCAACAGTCTTATCCATTTTTTATACCATCAAATAATAGCAGGTACAAGCGCTGGGCCCGGTTCCTGTTTTCGGCTGTCCTGCGGCAGTTGCCGCTCGCGCAGAGAACCCGATAGAATGGTGGCGTTCTGAGGGGAACGGCATTGAAACGAAAATCGTACTATCGATCTCTAATCTTCGCCTTAGCTTCACTTTTTTCACTTGTGGCGGCGCATTCAGCCCGAACTGAAAACGCAGGAAACAACCCTGAGCCAGCCGCTGAGCAGGCCGCAAAAGCTCCCGATCCGCCGATTATCGACCTCGCCGGCTACCAACAAATTCTCGCAAAATACCACGGAAAGCCGCTGGTGGTGAATTTTTGGGCTACGTGGTGCGAGCCGTGCCGCGATGAGTATCCTCTGATCGTCGAGTTGGCCAGTGAATTCAAAGGGCAAGGCGTGAGCGTCATCGGAATAAATATGGACGATGATTCGGACATGAATCTGGTTAGGCGGTTCATCGCGCGCACACAGCCGCACTTCCCGAATTACAGGCAGAAACCGGGGATCGACCTCGACACGTTTTATCGAGGCGTAAACCCGGAGTGGAAAGGCACGATGCCGCAGACAGTCTTTTACACGCGAGAGGGACACATCGGCGGGTTTTTCCTGGGCACGCGTCCGCGTCCGGTTTTCGAGCAAGCCTTCCGCGATCTTTTGACAAAGCCCGCCGCCGAGAGTGATTTGGGTTCCGGCACCCGCACGCCGGCTCGACACAGTTGATTTCTACGACGAGGGATCGTTCGTGCTTCACACGCGGGGAAATAGGCCGGCGTGGCTCATGAAGGGGGAATGAAATGCCCGGTATTCTGAACGCAAAGGTGGAAGAGTACATCGCGGGGCTATTGCCCAAGCGTGACGCAGTAATCTCGGAAATGGAGCGCTATGCCAAGGGGCATGACGTACCGATCATCGGTCCCGCGGTTGCGCGTACGATCTTCCTCCTCGCACAAATTTCCGGTGCAAAGCGAATATTCGAGATGGGTTCTGCGATCGGATATTCGACGATCTGGCTGGCCCGTGCGGCAGGCCCGGGCGCCGAGGTTTATTACACGGATGGTGACCCGGCGAATGCGGCGCGAGCTCGTGGATATTTTCAACGTGCCGGTGTTGAGCATTGCATTCAGATCATGACTGGCGATGCCGTAAATCTGATCGATCAAGTTCCCGGCGAGTTCGACCTGATCTTCATCGACGTGGACAAACACCAATATCCGGAGGCTTTGGCCAAAGCGGTTCCCCGTTTGCGCTCAGGAGGATTATTGATAACCGACAATGTGCTGTGGTCCGGACGCGTCGCTACCAAAGCGAAGGATGCAAGCACCCGAGCGATTCAAAAGTTCAACAAGCTGATTTATTCTTCGCAGGCGCTCTTCCCCATCATCATTCCTCTGCGCGACGGGGTTGCAGTTTGCCGCAAGTCCTAGAATTACTTCAAGATCTGGACAGCAAGTTGCGCAAGAAGAAAGTCAGGTTAGCGGGCCGCTCGGCCAAGCGGCGCATGAAGTAAGGAAACCAGTCCGTGCCGTAGGGAATATAAATGCGAAGCCGGAAGCCATCCCGGACAAGCTGCTTCTGCAAGTCCGTACGAATGCCGTAGAGCATCTGAAACTCGAATTGTTCGCGGCCAATATTTTTCTCCCGCGCGAAATCCTTCGTTGCATCGATCATGGCCGGGTCATGCGTCGCGATGCCATGATAAATTCCGCTAGGTAATAACAGCTTCATTAACTTCACATAGTTGGCGTCCACGTCCGACTTTTTCGGAAAAGCGATGTCCGGCGGCTCTTTGTAAGCGCCTTTGCAAAGGCGAATCCGGCAACCTGCCGAAATCAAATCCAGGACGTCCTTCTCCGTGCGATAGAGATACGCCTGCATCACGGTGCCCACGCTGGCATATTTCGCGCGAACACCCTTGGTTATCTCCACCGTGCGCGCCGTATACGCCGCGCCTTCCATGTCGACTCGCACGAAATTCCCCTGCGCCGCGGCACGCGCGACGATTTTCTCAAGAAGTTCCCGGCACAGATTCTCATTGAGATCGATGCCAAGCTGCGTGAGTTTAAGTGAAACGTTGGAGTCGAGCCTTTCGCGTTCAATGCGCTCAAAAACTGCAAGATAATTATCGGCGGCTTGGCGCGCTCCTGCTTCATCCGAGACATTTTCGCCAAGTAAATCCAGGCTAGCCAGCTGCATTTCGCCGTTTACTTTGCGCGCGACTTCGACAGCATCGTCCAGCGTCTCCCCGGCAACGAATCGTCGCGCCACGCGGCGGCTTAACGCGTTGTGCATGATCAGCGGCGCGAGCCGTTTGCTTTCTGAAAGATGCAGAAGGAATGAGCGCATCAGAAGGCAGTCGCGAACAATTGCCGAACAAGAATCGTTCGGAGCTGCACAAAAGAGAGATCAAGCTGCGCGCGAAGTCGCCGCACTAGTCTTTAAGCCCGGTAAGAAATTTTTCAGCATCGATGGCAGCCATGCAACCTGAACCGGCGGCGGTGACTGCTTGTCTGTAATGATGGTCCTGCACGTCACCCGCGGCAAACACGCCTTCCACATTCGTTTGCGAGCCGTGATGGGTGAGAATATAGCCCGCGTCGTCCATCGTTAACTTTCCCCGAAAAACTTTGGTGTTGGGGTCGTGGCCTATAGCGATGAAAACGCCTTCGGTTGCGATGGTCTTGGTCTCATTGGAATCCACGTTGCGGACCGTCACCATTTCAACCGATTTCTTGCTCACGTCGTGGACTTCGTCAATGACGTAGGGCGTGAGAAACTTGATCTTTTCATTCGCGCGGGCGCGGTCCAACATGATTCTGGTGGCGCGGAACTCGTTACGCCGGTGCAGGATGGTGACGCTCTTTGCAAACTTCGTCAGGAAAGTAGCCTCTTCCATCGCCGTATCGCCTCCGCCGACGACCAGGATGTCGCGGCCACGGAAGAAGTAGCCGTCACAAGTGGCACAAGTGGAAACGCCGTGCCCGAGCAAGTGCCCTTCGGATTCGACGCCCAACATCCGAGCCGACGCGCCCGCTGCGACGATCAGCGCCTCGCATTCGTAACTTTCTTTTCCCGCTTCAATCTTAAATGGACGTTTGCTCAGATCCACCGATGTTACCGCGCCGGAGCGAAACTCAGTTCCAAATCGCAGGGCCTGCTTGCGAGTGTTTTCGATCAGTTCCGGCCCCAAGATGCCCTCCGGAAATCCCGGGAAATTTTCGACCAGCGTGGTCAAGGCTAGCTGCCCGCCGGGCTCATAGCCGTCAAGAACCAGAGGCTTCAGGTCCGCGCGCGCAGCATAGATTGCGGCTGTCAAGCCGGCGCATCCGCTTCCGATGATGATCACCTTGTGCACTGAAATCTCCTCGATAATTGCTGTCAGCCGCCGATGCGACACCCGAAAAGATTAATTGTATCATTCCATGTCCGCGACGCCATGGCCGTGCGCCGGCATAATACCTGACTGCCCGGCCAACGTATTCGTGGCCCAAAAATCGCCGGACTGCACTGCCCGGCGAGAGGAACGCATTTTGACGTCCGCAAAACTCTTCCGACTTCTGAACGAATTTATCGTTCTGCTGCTGGGAGCGCTTCTGATACTACTGGCCCTTTCCGGACGCGTGGGATTGCCGGCGCGACCAGCAGCCTTAATTATCTTGGGGATCGTTTTCATTTACTGGGGCGTGCGCGCTTGGATACGCCGTAAGCCGGAGCGGGCCAGCGGGCCTTCAAAAATTCGCGCCGCGTCGCTTGCGCTGGTCGGCGTCCTCATTCTAACCATTCCCGTGTTTCCGGTGCGTTGGATCCCGTTGCTTCTCGGGCTTGCCGGAGGCGTGCTCGTTTTGCGTGGAGTGGTGGGAACGATCCTGTTCGCTCGAGGCGAATGACCGCCGCTGTCACCGCACTTCGAGACTCTCGGCCGGCATGCTTCGCACTTGCTAGTCCGGCCGCTTCCCGATAATCTCACTCGCAAGTCCAGGTTCGCCGGTTCAGTTGAACGGATGAATCTGAGTCGGAGGATACAGATTTAGGAATTGGAGAGGACAAGGACATGCTGAAAGAATTCAAAGAATTCGCGATGAAGGGCAACGTGCTGGATATGGCTATAGGCATAATCATCGGCGCCGCATTCGGAAAGATCATCACATCGCTGGTAAGCGACGTCATAATGCCGCCAATTGGGCTAATTCTTGGGCGAGTCGATTTCTCCAACTTATTTCTGAATCTGTCGAGTACGCACTACGATTCTCTGGCTGCAGCCAAGGCCGCGGGAGTGGTAACGATTAACTACGGGCTGTTCCTGAACACCGTGATCGATTTTCTGATCGTGGCATTTGTAATCTTCCTGGTCATACGTCAGGTGAATCGCTGGAAGAAACCTGTTCCTGTTGCGGCGCCGTCGACGAAAGAGTGCCCCTACTGTTTTTCCGCAATCCCGGTCAAGGCCACGCGTTGCCCTAATTGCACCTCGGAGCTTCGAGCCTGAGAATTCTCCCGTGTGTAGAGGCGGGCCAGTTCAAAGCTCGCGTCAATTCGGCTTTGGCGGCAAATTTTTCGGATCCACGGGAGGATTCAGCCTGCGGGTCTGAATTTCGCGTAGATGTTGGCGAAGTCTTTCGAGTACCTCGTCGCCTTGTCCTTCGGCAATTTCCCGCTCCAGTTCGGTCAGGGCGAAATGGATGATGTCGTGATGGTGTAATTCCTCACCCGGCAGTTTTTCGCTGAACTTCAGCCACATCTTGTGGAGTACATCAATTTCCTTCGGCGTAAGACGCGGCGCATGCGGCCCGAGGTAGAAGATGTATTCTTGACCCGCGGGAGTAAATATCTCCAAAGCCAATCGAGGACGGGGTTCCGGCATGCGTTCCCAAGCTAATCCAATCTCGCGCGCCTGCTCTGTAACAGGCATCTTGGACGAGCTCCCGCTCACAATCGTGCTCGACTGAAGGTTCATCGCGGTGCGGAGAATGCCTTCCCACAGATCGTTGGCCGCAGCCACGGCCAGGCGCACGGGCTTGCCTTCTTTTTCGGCGATCGCGAGAACCTTGGTAAACAACAACTGCTCGATGGTACTGAATAGCTGGTCGGCATCCAGATCATATTCACCAGAAGCGGCGCGCCGCAACATGCGTACATGCAAGACAACTATTTCCGCGTCCAATCCCTTTACGCGTTTGAGAGCCGCTTCCAGGTGATAGAGCGCGTAGTATGTGCTGACCGGGACGAGGATGCTTCCCGGAGCGACTCCCACGCTGGTGGGGGTCAGCTCAGCTTCCGGCGCTAGATTAAACTGATCGAGCTCGACGTGAGCCGCGCCCGCCTGCCGCTTGTGCATTCGATGTTCGGAGATCTCAAAGACGGTGAACAGAATAAGAGTGAATGTGATTCCCGCCATCGTGGCATCGGGTTTTGTGAACAGGTTAATAATCGCAATGGCGAACAAAACCAAGGTGATTAATCCCAGGCCAATCGGGATCTCCACTCCGAAAATAACGGGATTGAGCGGCACGCGGTATTCGCGATCCTGCGGGTGTGTATAACGCAGCACCAGAACCGCAATGCCCTTCATCGCAAAACTCCAAATCACTCCGAATGCGTACAGGTTGCCGAGGAATGTTACGTCCCCCCGACTTGCCAGGATGGTGATGATCTGGAAGGCGACGACCATGTTGATGATGCGGTGAGTGGTTCCAAATCGCGAGTGCGGGTGCCGAAACCAATCCGTCAAAACTCCATCTTCCGATACTCGGTTGAGTACTCCGTTCGAGCCCACGATTGCCGTGTTCACAGCGCCCGCAAGAATCAGAACTCCGACAACCACGACGAACACATGAAACCCAAGCCGCACCGGAAAACTTCCGACCAGATGCATCGACAGTCCGCCGATCAGGTTCTCGCTGAATCTTCCGCGCACGTCATCCGGAATGATCATCACTGCGAAAAAGGAGACTAACGAGGTGAAAACCAAGCTGTAGATGAAGATTATCAGTCCGGCCTTCTTCAGATTGGGTAGTTTGGGATGTTCAATCTCTCGATAAACCTGAGCGAGCGATTCCTCACCGCTCATAGCCAGCACGGAATGGCCCAACCCGACAAAAATCGCGATGAGCGTAATCGTATGCGCCCACTGATAGCGATCCAGCCAGCCAAGCGACCCCTTGTCGAGCTTCATGTTCTGAGGCAGCGGCGCGGGAGGCAAGTGCCAGCCGCTACGGGCATATAAGGTGTAGAAGCACCAGCCGATCAGAACGACCACCATGATAGTGGTGAGCTGCATGATCCGCAGCGCCTTGCCGCTGGATTCCGGCACCCCCTTGATATTTTCCCACCAGAAATAAAGCGTGATCACGATGGCAACCGCTGCAGCAGTGCCGTTTACGTGGAGATGAATCGGGATGTGCGCGTAAACGAATAATTCGTTTAGCACGCCCACCAGATATTGCCCCGCCGAAACACCGCTGATCGGCCCGGTGAGGACATAGTCAAACATCAGCGCAGAAACCGAGAACTTCGCCAGCGTTCCGCCCAGCGCTTCTTTCACCACGCGATACACGCCGCCGCGGACGAACATACTGCAGCTCTCCACGTAAATCGCGCGCACGGCGTAGGAAAACAGCATGATCCCCAGGATGAACCACGGAGCAGTCTTGCCGATGAATTGCTCGGCCTCGCCACCGGCGTAATAGGCCGACGAGGCAAGGTCGTTCAGGACGATAGCGGCCGCTCGCCAGAAAGAAATGAACGCTAGCATGGCCGTAGTGGCCACGAGGACCTTGGCTACGGGACGTACCCTACCAGGTGTGAAAATGTGGCCGGTGGAGTCGGATGACATACGCTATAGGGATGAGGAGAAGAACTATACGTTGAATTCACCGCAAAAACAAAATGTTGCTCGTTCGAGATTGCTTCCGCGGCGCGCGATTACGCCACAAACGGGCCGCGAGGCGCCATCCTCCCGCGTCAGGAAAGCTTTTCTTTTGGCGCTGGGCCAAACTCGCGCACGCACGCCTCGCACGGGCAGATTTCGCGCAAATGTTCGAAGCTGTAGATTCCGGTAGCGTGGCTATCCGAAAATTCTATCTGGATCGCGTAGTTCCCTACTGCTGTCGCGCTCTTGGCCGTCACACGTGGCTTAAACATCGGTAACACGGCGCTAGGGGTGCTGCTGCCGCCTGGTGATGTCCCGATGCGAGCTTTCTTTTCGCGCTCGTCGTTACACAGAGCGCATGGACAACGTTCGCGCAAGTAGGGAAAGTCGTAGCGGCTGGTGTGAGCATCCGACCAAGTAATTTCGACGCCTTGGCCCGTCGACACGCGAACCTTTACATCCGTCGGCTTCTTTCGCAGATCCTGTGCTATTGGCATTTCGATCTATTCTAGCAGACTCGCTTTGAAGTCTGACTTCGGGGAACCCGCGTCACGTAGAGAATTTTAACGACTCCGGAACTTGCACCAACCTTCCATGCGCGAACTCGATCCGGCGATCGGCGAGGCGTCCGATAGAAGCAGCGTGCGTGACCATCAGAATGGTGTGGCCTTCACAGTGTAAATCGTGAAAGAGCTGGATGACCGTTTCCTCGTTTGCTTCGTCCAGATTCCCCGTGGGCTCGTCCGCGAGTATGAGTTTGGGATGATTGATCAATGCGCGGGCAACCGCTACTCGCTGCTGCTCTCCGCCGGACAGTTTTCCCGGCAGATGCTCGATGCGGTCTCCCAAGCCGACGCGCTCAAGCGCTTCGCGAGCCTCTTTCTCATCCGTGGTGCTGTGGAAATATTGCGCCAGCATTACGTTTTCCAGCGCGGTCAGATAAGGCACCAAGTGAAATTGCTGGAAAATGAAACCAATTTTCTGCGCCCTGAATCGGGTAAGCCCGGATTCGTCGAGCCGTCCAACGTCGACGGCATCCACAATCGCTTGCCCTGAAGTAGGCGTGTCGAGCCCGCCCAGAATATTGATCAGTGTGGTTTTTCCCGAGCCCGACGGTCCCATAATGGCAATCCATTCGCCGGCTTCGACGCGGAACGACACTCCCGCGAGCGCGCGAACGTTTCCGAATTCTTTGCTCAGATCTTCGACTTGTACCAGCGTCGCCACTATTCCCCTCGAAAAATTACGGCCGGCTTCACCTTTCCCAGCAGCCGCAAAGGAAGCGCTCCGGCGAGCGCGACGGCAACCATGAGAGCAACGGTCAGCGGAAAGATTTCCCAGCGCGCTGAAATCGCCGTGCCAAAAACGCGCTGACCCATCCAGCGTGAAAGCTCAATGCCCAGGATGGAGCCCACAAATCCGCCCGCCGCACCCAGCACGCCTACTTCGGCCATAAACAACGCGACGATTCGCGCAATCGATCCGCCAAGCGCTTTCATCAGTCCTACGTCGTGGCGCCTCTCCATCGCGAGTGCCGCCATCGTCGCGAGAACACAAAGAGCCGTCAGTGCCAGGATCAGCAGCACCATGGAAACGATCAGCAAGCGAATACGATTCAGGAGGTCACCTTCGGCTTCCGTTACCTGGCGGATTGGCCGCACTTCGTAGGCCGGCAATGCGGTGCCAAGCCGCGCCGCATAATCGGAGATGGCTTTTGTTGCACCTCTCACGCTTAGTTGCACTAGACCGATTTCGCCTGGAAATCCCGCGAGACTTTGCACTTCAGGCAACTGCATAAAGATCTGATTGTCTTCAGCGCCGCCAGTGTCCAGGATTCCGGTCACGGTGACCCGGGCACTCTTGCCCAGGTAAGTCAAATCTAGCGGGTTGTTCACAGCGAGACGGAGTTGTTGCGCGACGTTGCGTCCAACTACACAAGGTATCTGATTATCGCGAGACGAACTCCACTGTCCTTCGATCCTCCACGACGGCTCAAGCTTAGGCAAATCTTCCATCTTGGTTCCGACGACGACCACAGGCGTACCTCCCCCGCGCTCGACGATGTAGAGGAAAGGTACGGCGGCCACGACGGCTGGGTCTTTCATGTTCTGTATCGCGGCGAACGCATCGCGTTCATTCATCAGCGCGGGCGGCGCCACACCGGGCATTTGAGCATCGCGACCCGGCGAAATCACTAGGTTCGCGCCCAACATGCGAAATTCTTGCGTGAGCTTGCGTTCGATGTCGAATTCAAGATTCAGCAGCGCGGAAACCACCAGGCCGCCGCTCACCAGCGCTAGAATCGCGACGACAAGCCGCCCGCTGCTGCCGCGCAAAAGTTTCCAGAGCAAGCGCCAGAACATTCACTCGCCCCGCAGTATCGGCGCGGGATCGAAGTGCGACGCGCGCTGCAACGGAATCACGCTCCCCAAGAACGCAACGATTGCGGCGAGTCCAAGTACCACGGGAAGCAAAATCAGCCGAGGCGAAGCCGGAGTTCCAAAAACACTTGAACCCAGAATCCGAGCGAGCGCCGCGCCGACTACAAAACCGATGGCCCCTCCCGCAACCGCAAGTAGCAATTGTTCGGCGAGAAATATCCCGGCAATCAGGAAGTTGGTCGCGCCCAGCGCTTTCATCACGCCAATTTCGGCGCGCCGTTCAAGCACGGTGGTAGCCGCCGTGGCAGCCACCGCCAGGGCTGCGGCACCGAGCGCCGCCAGGGTAACAATCCATAACAGCGTGCCGAGGCGCGAGAGGATGCGGCCTTCCGTGTCCGCCACGCGTCGAATGGCCCGCACGTCCGTGCCGGGCAGCACGGTTCTTATTTGGAAGCTAATCGAAGAAATATATGGCGAACAGAACCAGCGATCGTACTCCGTCGGTGTCATTTTCAACGGATCACGTTCGGAAAACGTGTCCGCCGGTTTCGTCAGCGCACTCACGAAAAGCTGACGGAACTGCACCGGATGATTGGAAACTGCTTGGGCTACGAAGAGTGGCACCAGCACTGCACTGTCTTCCGCATCGCCCGTGGAAACAATTCCAGTCACCAAGAGCGGGCGAACGTAGCTTGAGATTTCCTTTGGGCCAACGGCAATCGTTTTTCCGACCGCCATTGTCGTGGGATACTTCGCAGCCAGAGCCGCTCCAACCACGCACTCATCCGCGCCGTCACGGAACCACCGACCTTGAATTTTCCACCAAGGGTGGGTGAGACTCAGACCCGTCTTGAAGGTTGTCCCATCCGGCACCGGCACTTCATGTTCGTACCAAGTGCCGACTAATGTGATTTGGCTCTCGGTTTCCCCAAGATAGCCCGGCACATCGAGGAACGGGGTGAATCCCAAAATATTGTGGCGCCAGAAGATTGTCTTCAGCTTTCCAAGGTCAGTTTCGCTGAGGTACGCGCCTTCGTTCACAGGCCGGTAATCGACGCCTCCAATTTCGATCGGGAGTGTATCCGCCTGTGGCGTGACCGATAGATTCGCGCCTAGGCTGCGAAATTCGCGCGCCAGCCGATCGCCAACTTCCAATGCAATGGTGAGAGTGGACGTCGCCACAGCCATGCCGACGACCAATGCAGCCGCAACCAACACTTTTCTGCGCGGATTACGAACGAAGGATTCTCTTACCAGCCGGCCAAACATCGTTCAGGGGTGAATCGTAGAGACGGCATTGGCGAGCGCCGAAACATCCACAATCACTTGTCCCCCTTCTACTCGGGATTTCACCGCAATTGGATTGCAGCCGCCGGATTCTCCGATGGAAGGAATGTAAATCGCCGCTCCACAATTTCTGCAAATAACATTCTGGCCTTCCTGGCGATAGCCCGCCGTTCCGCAAATCTGGCAAGCGTCCAGTGCCGTGGCGAAGTCGCCATTTTGTTTGTGGATCACCACAAACCGGATTACGTTTCCGTTTACATCTGCCGTATAAAAATGCAGGCTCGAATCCGTAAGCTCGGAAAGCGGAACATAAACTTGCCCGTTTTGCGCGACAAGCGGCTTGGCACGCACCGGCGCTGTCACCGCTCGGGCATAGACATACTCCGCCGCGAAAGACAGCACGACGGCGACGCACAAAATTGCTGCCGCGAAACTCCAGCGCTTCTGCCGCCTGAATTCCCACTCGCGCATCCGCCGGTCAGCGGGATTCGCCGCTTCCGCGGACGAAGGGCTCTTTGCACTGAACCATTCGCGCAGCACCGCGAGCGCCGCAACTCCCAGGATCACCACAAAAAAGAACACTTCGTTGCGTACGATCGGACCTATCGTGGCCATTTCCCGTTTACTTGAGGGCAGCCACATAGCCTCGCTTAGTTCGTGCAGGCCGGTAAGCAGAAGTTGGAAAGCGACCACCATCAGAATCGTGCTGGTGGCCGCAAAAAAACGATGAAGAGGAATTCGCAGCGTGCCTTGAAAGAAGAAAAGACCCACGGCGACTGCAATCGCGATGCCCAGCCCGGTTCCGATCCAGACCTGCACGCCGGCGCTGGAAAGCTCCACGGCTCGCAGAATCAAAACCAGCTCCGCGCCTTCGCGCACCACCATCAGGAACACAAAAAAGCCGATTCCCCATCCGGCGGCGCGTGTAGACCGCTGCGCGTACGTTTCCACCTGTTGTTCGATGTGCTTCTTAAGATGACGCGCCACGCGGTTCATCCAGACGATCATGGTTACCACCAGAACGCCGGCCGCGAGCATTAGCAGGCCTTCGAAACCGTCCTCGCTAACGTGCCACCGTTGGAGCAGAAGCGCAGCGGCAACGCTGGCTGCAGTGGCGAGAATTACTGCCGCCCACACGTAGCCCACGAGCGCCCGACGTCCCGTGCGATTTAGATAAACGAGGACGATACCGACGACAAGCGCGGCTTCGACGCCTTCACGAAGTGCCACAAGCAGAGCAGATAGCATGAAATTCTAGTTGTAAACGTGTGTCAACTAGCATTCCCAGTGTATCTCACCGCAATAGCAACAGCAAGCGAATCCAGACGTGTTCGGCTCCCCGTCCTTCCCTGTACAATATGAACGTAAAATCGCTGCGAGCGTTGAGCTCTTGATAACTCAAGCCATGAACGCAGCGTCTAATCACTATGCCACCTGCACGAGGTTCAAGGTTTCTTAAGCTAATTGCAGCTCTGGCTGCGCTCCTTTTGATTACCTTATCGGGTTCTTTCCGGGCTGCGTTTGCTCGCCCGCAGCCGGGAACGGTCGTTCAGTCTCAACCTAACGGCGCCAAGCCGACCCAAACGCAGCAGCCGCAATCTGCCAATGCTCCAGATACGACAAGCAAACCGGCTCCGTCTTCCGCGCCGATCGCTTCCTCTACTTCAAGTTCACCGCCCGTAAAGGCTGACCTCAAGAAAGCCAAGCAGGCCTACAAGCAGGGTCTTCACGCGGAAGGGCAAGCTGACTGGCAGGCGGCCTATGAAGCCTATTCCGACGCGGTTAATTGGGCGCCCAACGATAGCGAGTATTTTTCTCGCCGGGAAATAGCCAAGAGCCACGTGGTGCAGATGAAAGTCGATTTGGCGGAGCGCCATGCTGTTTCGGGGGAAATCCCCGCCGCACTCCACACATTGCGTGAAGCTCGGGAACTCGATCCCACCAATAAAGTGATCCGCGACCGTTTGACGGAACTCGCGGCTCTGGATCCCAGCCAAGCGAAGCAAGTCCTTTCGGCGCCCGAGCCGCCGCGCGAAGTGTACCTGGAGCACGCGCCCGGGAAGCAAGATTTCAAACTGCGCGGCGATACCCAAGGCGCCTATGAGGAAATAGCGCGGAGGTTTGGCGTGGAGGTGGCATTCGACGTAGATTTGCACTTGCGGCAAGTACGCGTTGACGCAAACGACCTGGACTTTCCAACGGTGATGCGGATACTCGGCGAGGAAACCCACACCTTTTGGCGGCCGCTGACCAAACACCTGTTTTTTGTGGCCGACGATACGTTGCAAAAGCGGAAGGACTACGATGTTTCAATCGTGCGCACTGTCTTGTTTTCGGCTACTCAAACTCCGGAGCAAATGACGGAAATTGCGCATCTCGTGCGGGACGTTACAGGAATCACGCGGATTCAGTTGGATACGCGCACCCGCACGCTCACGATGCGCGCCTCTCCCCAAGCGATCGCCGTAGCCAGCGGAGTAATCGACGATCTCGATCAACCGGTTGGCGAGCTGGTTTTGGAAATAGAAATCCTTGAAATGGATCGCAATTATGCCCGGCAGCTTGGCATCCTGCCGCCGCAGACGGCCACGGTGTTTCCGATTCCCTCAAACGCCGTGACCGAGGCTGAATCGGGAGTCGCTGGTCTGATAGCTGTCCTTACCCAAATATTCGGTGGTTCCTCGTTGGGAGGGCTTTCGCCAACCCAACTCTCCGGATTGCTCGGCTCAGGGCAAGTTAATGTAGGCTCTCTAATTCCGCCAGTCCTTGCCTTCGGAGGTGGAGCGTCAACTTTTCTGTACACTCTCCCGGGCGCATCCGCAAGTTTCTCGGAGATGCTTTCACTTGTGCGGCATGGCCGCCGGATTCTGCTGCGCGCTGGCGACCACCAGTCCGCGACATTCTTCGTGGGTGAACGATTTCCTGTCTCGCTGGCGCAATTTTCCCCGAGCCTGGGGACCGGAACGGGAACCAGTATTCCGGGTGTGAGCAACACGAACTTCCCCATCACCAGCCTTGCTACGGGGAATGCCCCTGATTTCGTCACCACCGCTGACTTGAACGCTGACAATTTTCAAGATCTCATCGTCGCAAACTTCACGGATGACAACCTTTCCATTTTTCTAGGCAACGGAGATGGAACCTTCCAGAATCCGATTACGCCCGCGCCCACCACGGGCGTAGGGCCCATTTCGATCGCAACTGGCACATTTAACTCGAAGAACAATACGAATGTGGACTTGGCTGTAGCCAATCAAACTGACAACACGCTTTCGATTTTGCTGGGCAACGGAGACGGAACTTTTGCGGCGGCTCCTGGTTCACCAATCAAGACTGGAAATCATCCGACCTCGGTGGTCTCGGCGACTCTGATCGCCGGCGGCCAATCCGACTTGATCGTCGCGAATCAGCAAGACAACACGCTTTCCATTTTTATGGGCAACGGAGACGGGACCTTCGGGCCCGCTGTAAATTTGGCCACCGGCCGGGCGCCGACGGGCCTTGTGGTCGCTGACTTCAACAATGACGGCAAGTTAGATCTGGCCGTTACCAATCAGACCGACAACTCGGTTTCCATCTACCTCGGGAATGGGGACGGGACATTCACTAAACCCGTCAGTTTTCCCACCGGTGAGGCGCCGCTCTACGTGACTGCCGCGGACTTCAACGGCGACAACATCCTGGACCTTGCGGTCGCAAACAATGGCGCGGGAACGTCTACGCTTTCCGGCAACTCCGTTTCAATTCTTCTAGGTGTCGGTGACGGAACGTTCGGCGCAACAACCAGCTTTCCTGCCGGCAACGGTCCCACTTCGATCGCTGTTGCCGATTTCAACGTTGACGGCCGCCCCGACTTGGCGGTCTCGGCGCAGACCGACAATGCCGTAGCCCTTCTCCTTGGGCTCGGCGACGGTACCTTTTCTCCATTTTTTGAATTCCCTGTTGGTACGAACCCGGTTTCCCTGGCCACGTCAGTGCTTACGGACTCGGGACAGCCTGACCTGGTCGTCGCAAACAATGGTTCTAACACCGTATCGGTCATCATTAACTCTTCGGCGTTTTCAGCCGCCAATGCTGCCTCCACCGGCACTCAGTTCCCCAACGCCGAATATATTGACGTCGGCGTTAAGGTGAAGGCAACGCCGCGCATTCATCCCAATGATGAGGTCACGCTGCAGCTCGAATTTAGTATCACCAGCCTCACAGGAACGATTCTCAATAACATTCCGGTAGTCTCAAACGAGGAAATCCATCAGACAGTTCGCGTAAAAATGGATCAAACCGCGGCCCTCGCGGGATTCCGCTCACCGCAAAATACACGCAGCGTGAACGGCACGCCTGGACTTGGAGAGATACCCGGAGCTGGGCTGTTGGCAGGCGCGGAGGATGTGCAGAAACAAGACACTGAAGTGCTGATACTCATGACCCCCCGAATGGTCGCGCTCGCACCGCGCAAAGATCATTTGATTTACGCCGGGCGCGGCGCTCTCGAAGGTCCGGGCGCTCAAGGACCGACCCGCCAGGAGCGCCAGGAGCGACCGATAGGTGTGCCGTCCCAAGTGCCGCCCCAAGCGCAGCCGCAACCTCAGCCGCCAGCTCCGACCGAGCCCGAGCCCGGTTCTCAGCCGCAGCAACCGGCACCTCAGCCCCAGCCGCAACCTCAACCTGCTCCGCAGCAGCAGCCGCCCGAACCGCAGTAGCCGAGAAACAATTAGATTGGACCACCGCGCAAGCTCGCTTCGGCTAGAGAACCTCAGGGAATCGCTTCCAGGACTACAACTGGCTGGTACGTACGTGGCACGACGGGCTCAGCAATAGCAATCAATTGTCCTTGCTGGTTGAACACGCGTAATCGAGAAGGCTTCCAATCGTCCGAATCGAGCTGTGATGGAGCTCCCGGTATCGCCGTCGCCAAGCCAGGTTGAATTTGAGCCAGCGACACATTGAACTTCGCGCCGTGTCGCACGCGTTTTTCGACGATGGGCAATATGGTTGCTCGCGGGAGCTCAGGCAACAAACTTTCCAGCCGGATTATGCGTTTTTCCAAGCGGCCGGTCTTCGCTTCCTCGTTCAACTCTGGAAGTTGGCCGGCCTGGTCCAACGTAAATTCGCCGACTGCCGTACGAGTGATCTCCGCAAGGTGCGCGCCGGAACCCTGAAGGGCCCCGATGTCGTGCGCCAGAGAACGAATATAAGTCCCAGCGCCGCATTCCACTTCGAATCGCGCGATGGAACCTTCCACATTCGTGAGCCGGAATTCGCAGACTTCCACTTCAACAGGTTCGAGCTTCACCGGCTTATTTTTTCGCGCCAGCTCATGCGCGGGCCGGCCGTGAATCTTTTTCGCAGAGAAGGACGGCGGAGTCTGCTTGATTTTGCCGACGAACCGCGCCGCGAACTCTTCCAGTTCTTTCGGATTCAGCGCAGGAGCAGTATCAGGACCTAGCGGCTCGCCGTCCGCGTCATATGTGTCCGTGGAGAATCCGAAGCGCACGGCGCACGTGTACCGCTTTCGGCGGCTGCTATAAAAACGTGCCAGGCGGGTGGCGCGGCCAAGCGCAAGAACCAGCACGCCGGTCGCGAGCGGATCAAGAGTTCCAAAATGTCCAATGCCGCGGAAACCCACCAGGCGGCGCACAGCTTCCACCACGTCGTGCGAGGTTCTTCCGCGCGGCTTATCGACGACCAGAATTCCGTCGTATGGCAAAGGCTGAGGAGTTCGGGGCATCTTTTCCGTTTGGTTTTTAGCTGTGCTGCGTTCCGGGTGCGGCATATTGCATCTACGCTCTCGAGAAAACGAAAACCAGCTATAAAGCTTCCGGCGGTTTCGCCTTTTTTAGGAGCTGATCGATATGCTGGCCGTATTCTTCCGATTCGTCGAGCAGAAAAATCACTTCGGGCGCTCTGCGAAGCCGCAGACGTTCCACTAGCTCATGGCGCACGTAACCTGAAGCCGCTTTCAATCCTGCTAGAGTTTCCGCGCGTTCGTTATCGTCGTCCGCCAGTTGCACGAAGACTCGAACGGTGCGCATCCCCGCCCCCAAGCGGACTTCCGTCACCATCACCGGTCCGGCCAGCCGTGGATCTTTCAGTTCTCCAGCGAGCATCAAGCTGACTTCGTTCCTGATTTCTTCTGCGATTCGTTCCGAGCGATGTCCACCGAGCATTATTCACTGTCCTCGAAATAATCTATTTCTTGCGAAACCAAATCGCGCCCGAGCATGCGCTCCGATTCCGCGGCGGCTGCTGCCAGTGATTCTTCCAGGTGTTTGCCGTCGCCGGAGATGCTTACTACCCCGATCTTCGATCGCTGCCACAGCTCCTGATGTTCGAGCTCCGCCACGGCAACATTAAAGTGGGCGCGCAGCCGGTCTTTCAGGCTGCGCAGAACTTGCCGCTTATCTTTGAGAGATTGCGCCTCAGAGATGTGAATTTCAAGAGTGAGGAGACCAATCGGCATTTTCGCCCCCGCAAACTCAACCAGATCGGGCGAGCTGAAAATTAATTCAACAATAATTTCGCATTGCTTACGCGCTTTCCTGCCGTCCCGCGCGTTCTTGCCGGCGCGGACGTTCGCTGGGCGGAGGCATCTCGAGCGCGATGGTCTTTTCCATCTTGAAGCATTCGAGAATGTCGCCCACTTTCACGTCCGAAAAATTCGACACGCCCACGCCGCATTCAAATCCTTGGCGCACTTCGTTGGTATCTTCCTTGAAGCGCTTCAGCGATGTGATGCGGCCGGTGTAAATCACAACGTTATCGCGCTGCACGCGAACTTCAGCGTCGCGTTTCATGATGCCATCCTGAACCGAACAGCCGGCGATGGTTCCCACGCCCTTCACCTTGAACGTGTTGCGCACTTCCGCTCGGCCAAGATAGGTCTCTTTGATCACCGGCGCGAGCAATCCGGACATGGCCTTTTTCAACTCGTCCTGCAATTCGTAAATGATCGTGTAGGGACGAATGTCCACGCCCTCGCGCTGCGCGAGGTCTGAAGCTTTTCTCTCCGGCCTCACATTGAACGCGACGATCACCGCGCCCGAGGTCGAAGCAAGCAGCACGTCGCTCTCGTTCACCGCTCCAACGCTTGCGTGAATGACTTTCAGCTTCACCTGGTCGTTTGAAAGCTTCGGCAGCATTTCGTTGAGAACTTCCACGGAACCCTGCACGTCCGCCTTCACCACCACGGGGAGTTCTTTCACTTCGCCCACTTTCAATTGTTCGTGCAACTGATCGAGCGTCAAGCGGCCGCTGGCGGATTTTGCAAGTGACGCTTCGCGCTGCTTGCCCTGGCGGTACTCAACGATGTGGCGAGCTTTGGCTTCGTCTGCCACCTGAAATTGATCGCCGGCTTCCGGCACGCTCTGCAAGCCGAGAACTTCCACCGGCGTCGATGGACCCGCCTGCTTGATGGCAACTCCGCGGTCGTCAAACATAGCGCGAACTTTTCCGTACACCGCGCCGACGATAAACACGTCTCCCACGTGCAAAGTGCCGTTCTGAACGAGCATCGTTGCCACCGGACCGCGGCCTTTATCCACGCGCGATTCCAACACAGTGCCGCTCGCCGGCACATCGGGATCGGCTTTCAACTCTCTAAGGTCGCCGACCAGGAGAATCATTTCGAGCAGCTTCGGAATGTTCGTCTTCATTTTGGCCGACACTTCCACCATTACAGTGTCGCCGCCCCATTCTTCGGGCATCAATCCTTTGTCTGAAAGCTGGCGCTTCACGCGTTCCGGTTGAGCGTCAGGCTTGTCGATCTTGTTGATGGCCACGACTATCGGGACCCCGGCCGCGCGAGCATGAGAAATCGCTTCCTCGGTCTGCGGCATGATGCCATCGTCCGCGCCTACCACCAGTACGACGATGTCCGTCACTTTCGCGCCGCGTGCGCGCATGCGCGTGAACGCTTCGTGACCCGGAGTATCAATGAACACGATGCGCTTGCCTTGCACGTGCGCTTCGTACGCTCCAATATGCTGGGTAATTCCGCCGGCTTCGCCTCCCGCAACATCGGCCTGCCTGATCACGTCCAGCAAGCTGGTCTTGCCGTGATCAACATGGCCCATCACTGTGACTACCGGCGCGCGCGGCACTTCGTTACCCGTGCGCTCTTCTTTGATCTTTTCTTCCTGGACAACCTGCTCTTCAAACGTGACCACCTGAACGATCCCGTTGAATGCTTCGGCCAGATTCGTCGCAGTCGGCACGTCGAGCGCCTGATTGATGCTGGCGAAAACACCCCGGTCGAGCAGAGTCTTCAATAATTCCTTGGCGCGAATGTCCAGCTTCTCGGCCAGCTCGCGAACGGTAATTCCTTCGGTGACTGTGACCGCGCGCGGTTCCCGCTTGACTGGCGCAACCTGTTCGATCTGTGTAGCGCGTCCCGGACCCGCTCCCGCTCGAGGACGTACAGGATGAAGTTTCCTCTCGCCTTCAGCGTAGCGCTTTTCGATGAGCGGTCGCCCACGCGCGGGCGGCTTGCGCGCGTAAAGAGGCTTGCCTGGCTCCGCCTTCGGAATACCGGCCCCCGGCCTTTGGCCTCCTACAGGTTCTTGTCCGGGGCGGCCACCACCGCTGCCGGGGCGTTGAGGAAAGCGAGATGGCGCTCCGCCGCCTGGCCGAGGAGCGCCTGGGCGGCCTTGTCCTGGAGCACTTCCAGGCCGAGCTTGCCCGGGAGCGGCGGGACGAAATCCCTGCGACGGCCGCCCTTGTGCCGCTCCAGAGGGAGCTCCAGAACTTGCCGGATATCTCTGACCTGAAGGCGGTGCGCCCGTTGGTCTGTATCCTCCCGGAGCCGCTGGACGGTGAGACGGCGCACTGCCCTGCGCGGGAGTCGTGCCCGCTGCTACAGGGCGTGGAGGCGTAGCAGCCTGCGATCCGGCTGCGGGCGCAACGCCAGGTTTGGCAACATGAGACGGGGCCGGAGCCGATCCGGCCGGGACAACACCGGGCTTCGCTGCGGCCGGAGTTGTTTTCGGAATTGGATGAGTCGCAGCAGGCGCTGTGGCAGGGGCCGCTGCGCTGCCGGTGGGACGTGCTTGAGCAGGTCCTGCCGGACCAGTCGCCGGACGCGCGGCGGGAGCCGTTGCCGCGGCGACAGGCGCAGTACGCTGAGCCGCTGGCTGCGCAGGCGCGGCCGGGCGCGACGGCTTCGATTTCGCCGCTGCAGCTTTCACCTTCTCCGCCTCAGCCGCGGCTTCCTGTGCCGCCAAGCCCAGGAAATGCTTCCGCGCCAATTCGGCATGAGAATTATCGATCGAGCTCGAGTGCGTTTTCTTCTCGGTGACGCCAATTTCAGGGAGATACTCGATCAAGACTTTGGCCTTGATCTCGAGTTCCCTGGCGAGCTCGTTGATTCGGACTTGATTAGAATCTGCCATCAGCCTCTTTCGCTACGAAATTCTGGAATCTACTTCTCTACGTTGTCTTCCGACCCTTCGCCTACATCGCCACCTTCCACTGAATGGCGCGGCGTTTCTTCCCCTGGGAGTTCTCGCGTGTCTGCCGTACCAGGCGAATCCAGCGGATCCGCGTCGCGCACGTTGGACAGCTCCGACGCATCAGAAGATTCCTGCTCTAGCTCCTCTTTTACCGCCGTGCCTTCAGATTCTTCACCTGTAGCGGAGGCATCTTGAACTTCTGACGGACTCTCCGGAGTATCAGAACTCTCCGCAGTGGCGTCCGTTCCAGTTTCGGCCGTCTCAAGCTGCTCGCCGGGCCCGGCAGCTGCTTGCGTTTCCAGCATTTCGAAATATGCTGCGACGGACTGGTGTATCTTTTCAACCATCTTCTCGCCGATGCCCGGAATTTCGACGAGTTGCTCAGGCGTCATGTCCGCCAGCTTCTCGACCGAAGTGATTCCCGCAGCTTCGAGTTTCTCGATCGTCTTCGGACCCACGCCCGCCAATTCGGTGAGCGGCGTTCCGGGAGCGGTGAGAGCGGCCATCTGCGCTTCGATCTCCCTGCGCTTTTCTTCCTCGCTCTTGATGTCGATATTCCAGCCGATTAACTTGCTCGCGAGCCGCACGTTCTGGCCCTTCTTGCCGATAGCGAGTGAAAGCTGTGTATCTTCAACTATAACTTCCAGCCTTTTTTCCTCTGGATCCACCACTTGCACGCGAGTAACTTTCGCCGGGCTCAGCGCCTTTTGCGCGAATGCTATTGTCTCTTCGTTATACGGAATAATGTCGATCTTCTCGCCGCGCAGTTCACGGATGATGGACTGTACGCGCATCCCCTTCATACCCACGCAAGCGCCCACAGGATCCACGTCCTTGTCCCGGCTCTCGACCGCGATCTTTGTCCGCTCGCCCGCTTCGCGCGCAACCGCCCGGATTTGCACTGTGCCGTCGTAAATTTCCGGCACTTCCATTTCGAACAGCCGCTGCACCAGAGCAGGATCAGCGCGCGACACAACCACTTGCGGGCCTTTCGCTGCGCGTTCTACCGCCCGAATCGTGACGCGCAGGCGGTCGCCGACGTTATAAGCCTCCAATCGCGATTGCTCGCGCTTGGGAAGCCGCGCTTCGGTGCGTCCCAGATCCACGACTATGTCAGGCCCTTCCATTCGCTTCACGACGCTGTTGATTAGTTCGCCCACGCGAGTGTGGAATTCGTTATAAATCGTATCGCGCTCAGCCTCGCGCACTTTCTGCAGAATCACCTGCTTGGCGGTCTGCGCGGCAATTCGGCCGAGGACGTCGGTAGGCTTAGTTTCGATCACTTCGCCGCCTACTTCGATTTCAGGCTGGCGTTTTTTGGCGTCTCCGAGCGAGATTTCGCGCAGCGGGTCGGTAACTTCCTCGACCACCGTGTGCACCGAAAACACATCTACCTGGCCGGATTCTGGGTTGAACTTCGAGCGGAGATCTTCCTCCGTGCGGTAATATTTCCGCGCCGCG
>Ga0209330_1000028_pt1 | contig 73983 bp, 63 predicted proteins | sample JacPinW_OM2H0_O3_FD_187969 | JGI IMG/M metagenome (GOLD analysis project Ga0209330, IMG submission 187969) | Forest soil microbial communities from Algoma, Ontario, Canada - Jack Pine, Ontario site 1_JW_OM2H0_O3 (SPAdes) (version 2) | ecosystem: Environmental > Terrestrial > Soil > Boreal... | reverse complement strand
AGAACAAGGAACAGTAAAGTGGTTCAATGCCAGCAAGGGTTTTGGATTCATCCAGCGCCAGTCCGGCGAGGACGTTTTCGTCCATTTTTCCGCGATTCAAGCGGAAGGATATAAGTCGCTGAACGAAGGCCAAGCGGTTGAGTTCGAAGTTACCCGTGGCCCCAAGGGCCTGCAGGCTGCGAACGTCACCAGCCTCTAGTCAAGAAGAGCGAGCCGGCAAACCCGGCTCGCTCTTTTTTTTTGCTCGCACACGAATTTTCGGTCTTAGGAGCCCCGTTGAAAGCACTCCCCGAAGGACAATATATCAAGCACTTCCAGTATGGTTTAGGCGTGATCACGGAATCCGATCACGACCGCACTTCGATCGATTTTGATCTGCACGGCATGAAGAAATTCGTCACCAGCATCATGGTTGTCGAAATCGCGGAAGGCACTCCTCCCAAGCGCAAGCGGGCGAAGCGCGTCAAGAAAACTGTCGCCGTAATCGCCGCCGCTGCCGGAAGTTTGTCTGGAGCGAAATGACGTCGCAAATCATCGTCCAGTTCGTCGGTTTCCAATCCAAGCCGTCTGTTCGTGAATATACTTTTACCGTTCGAGAGCCGCAGACGGAGCCTCGCGAATTTACTTTGTCGATTCCGAACGACGCGTTCAACACGCGCCGCGTCCGCTATCAGGATGCGCCGGACATCTGTTCGCACAGGCTTCACCGTGAACTGGCCGCCGCCGAGAACCATCCCTCGAATACCCATTTCGATCTTACGGACGCCGAGTTAGATGAATATCGCACTACGCATATGCACAAGCCTCCAAAATACCCTTACGCTCCCAAGCCGGACCAGGACGCTTAAAGCTCGCGCTTCCCTCTCGCAGATGTCCGTGACGAGTGAAACCGAATCAGGCTCTTCCGTTTTTATAGTTTTAGCGCGTTTTGCACACCAGAATTACTCCAAACTCCTCGCTATATCCGCGCTTCTGCTGGTTCCCTGCTTCTGGCACCGGCGCATTATCGCGGGCGACCTCGCAAGCCATACTTACAACGCGTGGCTGGCGCAACTCATCGAGCACGGTCAAGTTACCGGGTTATGGATTGAGCGGCGATGGAACAACGTGCTCTTCGATTTGCTTCTCAGCGGCCTGGGGAAAGTTCTCAGCCTGCATGCCGCAGAGAAAATCGCGGTATCGATAGCCGTCTTGATTTTCTTTTGGGGCGTGTTTGCGTTCGTTTCCGCCGCCGGCGAAAGAGCCCCGTGGTTTTTGGTTCCCGTCATCGCGATGATCACCTACGGCTACACTTTTCACATGGGCTTTTTGAATTACTATCTCTCGATTGGAATAGCTTTTCTTGGCATAGCCGTTTTCTGGCGCGGTAAAAAATGGGAGCGATTAATGCCGCTGGCACTGGCGCCGCTCATCATGCTTGCGCATCCTTTGGGTCTCGCATGGATGGCCAGCGCAATCGCCTATATCGGAATCGCCAAAGCAATACCCACTCGCTACCAGCCGTTACTGCTGGTCGCTGCGGTAGCAGCGCTGGTTCTGATTCATTACGATTTTTGGCATCACTATCTCGTCGAGGCTCAGGCCAGACCGTTTTACTTTTTCACCGGCGCGGACCAGTTGCTTCTCTTCGGATCGCGTTACGAACTTCCGAGCCTCGCGCTGATTCTTTTTTCTGTCTGCGCACTCGCAATAGACATTTCCGGCCGATTACACGAGCGGGGACTCTGGACAAAATACTCGATTCCCGTACAGCTTTACGCCCTCCTTCTTCTCGCTGTTGTTTTGCTTCCCGACGGCATCCGTCTTCTGCCTGGGGCTCCAGCCTTGGCCCTCTTGAGCGAACGATTGACCTCGGTTTCTGCGGCTCTATTTTGTTGCGTGCTCGGCGTCATGCACGCGCGCAAATGGCACTTGATCGGGTTCGCCGCAATCGCCGTGGCGTTTTTCACGTTTCTGTATCAAGACACAGCGACCGTCAACAAGATCGAAGAGCAAGCCGAGCGGCTCGAGAGAACTCTGCCGCCCAACCAACGCATACTCGCCACAATCATGCCGCTGCCGGGCTCCCGCATTTTGATTCAGCACATCGCCGATCGTGCCTGCATCGGTTATTGCTTCAGCTATGGAAATTACGAGCCCGGCTCCGGTGAGTTTCGCGTTCACGCGCTACCCGGCAATCCTTACGTCATGTCTTCGTTCGATGCAGTGCCCGATATGGAAGACGGAACTTATGAAGTTCAACCCCAGGATTTGCCCGCGTATCAACTCTACCAGTGCAGTACAAGTGGAAAGGATCTGTGCATTCGCCCGCTCGAGGCCGGCGAGCAAAACAATCGGCTTGGAATCGAACCGGAAGACGAATAACGAGATCTAGACGTCCAGCGTTTTCCCTGATCGCCGAAAATTGCCCACTCTGTGGTTACTCTTGTATCATTTACACTACGTTCCTGGCGCTGAGACTTGTGAAACCTGACGGAGGCACGATGAAGAGTGGCCATAACGAAAAATTGCGAATGTATCTTATGGGACTGGTGATTGTCCTGATCAGCGCATCCCTGTTTGCCGCATCGAGCATTTATGATTTCACGCTGCCTTCTATCGACGGCAAGCCGATGCCGCTTGCGGATTACAAAGGCAAAGTAATTCTGATGGTGAACGTGGCCAGCCGTTGCGGATTCACACCTCAATACACTGCACTGGAATCCATTTACGAGAAATACAAGGATCAGGGATTTGTAATCCTCGGCTTCCCCGCAAACAATTTCGGCGGGCAGGAACCCGGCACGAACGCTGAGATCAAGACCTTCTGCTCGGCGAAATACAACGTCACGTTTCCGCTTTACGCCAAAGTTTCCGTGAAGGGCGACGATCAAACTCCGCTCTACAAATACTTGACCACAAGCGCCAATCCGTCTCTCACCGGCGACATCAAGTGGAACTTCACGAAATTCCTGGTGGACCGCAATGGCAATGTGGTTCAACGCTTCGAGCCTCAAACCACCCCCGATTCGCCGGAAGTGGTTGCCGCGATCGAAAAGGCACTGAAGCAATAACCTCTAGGGAAGCAAACCGAAAACGACCACTCCGGTGGGAGTGCCAACGTACACTTTTCCATTGGCAATCATCGGCGCGATGAATTTGTTGTTGGAGAAGCTGTCGCGGCTGTTGGGCGCTTGGCCGCTGTTATACAACTCATTTCCGAGATTCGTAGCATCGTAGGCGTGAAGGACGCCACCGTTGCCGTTTTCAACCGCCCACACAATTCCCGCGGAGGTTCCGTTAGCGGAAATGCTGGGTGTTGTCCCCGGATAGGGAAAGCCGCTCGGGCTATGCGAACCGGCAGGCGTGACGAGTCTGGCTTTCACGATCGCAAAAGCCCTCAAGGAATCTCCCACACCGCCGTAATAAACCGTATTGTTAAAATAAGCCGGAGTTGCGAACGAACCACCGACTATTCCATTGGTAGAGATCTCCTGGTAAATGGCGCTGTCGTTATTCGTGTTGAATCCGCCCATCATATCGCGGTCCACGACGTAAATATGCGAGTCCTTCCCCGCTCCCACTCCGAGATGCCGTGTGTTACCGCCGCTGTCTGTCAAATCGGGCAGAAGTATTTCGCCGCCGGAACCCAAGTCCTGGTCTGCGTCCGATTCCGATGTCGTATTAAACATCGTGAAGTAATCGCCAACGCTGAGGCCATTTCCCGAAGTTGAAATCTTGATGAACGCGTTGCCATAATCGCCGTTTTCCGGAAGACCATTTGTGAGGGTGTTGTCGAACGTTCCGTTCGCGACCAGAAAGTAAAAGTTCCCAAAGGAATCCGCAGCGGGACCATCACCCGCCATCCAGATCGCGCCCTCATTGCCGTTGGGAGTGATGTCGAGCACGCTAGTTTGCTTCAGCGTGGTTTGGCTGTAGCCCATGATCCAGCCGGTGTACGGACTGGCGTCGCAATGCGAAGCCCAAGTCGTATAAATCACGCCGTTAAGCAGCAGTAGTGCGGCCCGTTCCTTATATTGTTTGGGATCAAACGTAGTTTGCCCCGAGTGATTTGCAAAGGTAGCTTGGACCGTCGTCGGGCTGCCGCTGATTTCCAAACCAGTCGTAATATCCAGGGCGTGGAGGCGTTGGATGTAATTGCCGTTGCCGTCCTTGGACATCGCCACCAAATAAATCACGCCATGCGCGCCAGCTTTAGGATCGATCACGGGCGTCGATGTGATGCCGATCTCGGGCGTCACTTGACCGCACCCTCGATCGTCGCTGCTAGTCTCGCCCGCACCGAGCGTGGACATCTTCCAAAGTGGAGCACCCAGGTTATCAGCGTCGAAGGCGTAGGCAGAACCGTGCTCGGTAACGACGAACACTACGTTGTGAACCGCTCCCGCTACAGTCAAACCTGAAACGTACAACGGCTCCGCGTCCACCAGGCCATCCACCGTTAGAAATCCGAGCTTGCCGAAATTCGTAGAGTTCACGTTAGCTGGCGTCAATATTGTTTCATTAAGGTTTTGGCCCGTGCGCCCTACGTCATTGTGGAACGTAAGCACGCTCGCATTCCCCGTCGGCGCCACATTCGCATTTACAGTCAGCGTGACAGGATTGCTTGTCGCGCTCCCCAGGCTATTGCTTACCTGAACCTTGATCTGCGCGCCAGTGTCCTGCACTGTCGGCGACGCAATTACGTACGTGTCGGAATTGGTTCCGGCATCGGCTCCGTTATTGAACCACTGATAAGTAAACGGCGGCGTCCCAGACGCAGTCACTAAAAACGTCGCAGGCTGCCCCACAGTTACCGTCACGTTGACGGGCGCCACCATAATTCCGGCCGCAGTGCCAGCCGGATTAGTGGCTCCCCCGCCAGATCCTGATCCCATACCGCACGCGGCGAGCCCGATGGCCAGAACTATCAGTGATATTGATGAGAGAATGCCGTCTTTTGCTTTCAATTTCAGGCTCCTCAAAACTTCCGATTTCCATCGCACAGAAATCTCACCACCCGCGCTTTTCCCTCGTCCGGAACACTATGGCAATTGCGACTCGCACTATTCTAACCCTCGGCCATGATGGTTGCACCTGCCATGGGGTACAGGTTCAGGACAGCTCGAAACCGTCGGTAAGCAGTTAGCGAAACCGTCACTATAGTCCGTAGCCATTCGGATGAAGTTGCCGCCATTTCCACGCTGACTGCACGATCGCGCGCAAATCAGACACCACAGGCTTCCAGCCCAGGACGGTTTGAATCCTGGAAGCGTCGGCGACCAATCTCGAAGGGTCACCCGGACGTGGCGCTTCGATTCGGGCTCGTATTTCCCGCTGAGTCACCTGGCGGGCGCAGTCGATCACTTCAAGCACAGAATGCCCTTGTCCCGTCCCAACATTCAGCGATTCGGATTTCCCTCCCCGGCGAAGGTGATCGAGCGCCAGAATGTGCGCGTCGGCAAGATCTAAAACGTGAATGTAATCGCGGATCGGAGTTCCGTCCGGCGTCGGATAATTGTTGCCAAACACTGAGATTTCAGATTTTTCTCCTGCTGCAGCAGCGAGAATATTCGGAATCAAATGCGTCTCCGGTTCGTGATCTTCGCCGTGTCGTTCGCTCGCTCCGGCGGCATTGAAGTAGCGCAATGCGGCGAATCGCAAACCATACGCGCTATCGTAGCTTTCCAAAAGCCTTTCCATACAGAATTTGGACCAGCCGTAAGGGTTTGTCGGCCATTGGGGACTCCGCTCTGAAATCGGGATTTCTGTAGGCTCCCCGTACGTAGCGCAAGTCGACGAGAAAACCGCGATGCGAACTCCCGCTCGAATCAGAGAACCCATCAGAGAGGTCCCCTGAGCCACATTATTCTCGAAGTATTTTGCGGGCTCAGCAACCGACTCGCCCACCGACGCGAGCGCTGCAAAATGAATGCATGCCTCAAGCTGGTGTTCATTCGCGATGCGTTCTAGAAGAGCCGAATCCCCGACCTTTCCCTGGTAAAAACTCACTCCGGGATCGATGGCTTCTCGATGGCCGTAGACCAGATCGTCGAGCACCACTACATCTTCTTTATTCGCGCGCAGCCGTTCTACCGTCACGCTCCCGATGTAGCCCGCACCGCCTGTAACGAGGATCGTCATCTCTGTCCTTTCGGCAACTCACACACCTTCCTATGGTCTTATGGTGCGTTACCGTGTTCAGATTCGCAAGGCGCCTGAGCGCGACAACATCGTGGCAAGAACCATAGGAGGATTAGGAATGGCGCGAGGAAAAAAGATGGCCGAGAGAAGAGAAACACGTGGGCCCAGCCCTTATTTTATTAAGGATTCCCTTTGTTCCTCTTCTCTCAGCGCACATATTTCCCTAACCAGGAATTTGCATCAATCAGGAGAATCCTGTATCAGGTGGGGGACCCAAGCTGTAGGCGCCTGTTGCTGACTCATATTTCTGAATTTCCCGTCCGCGCCGGAGCTACTGAAGCACGATCAGCGGCTGTCCGTTGTTATCGACCTGAACCGAGGATAGAATTCTTTCCGAGCGTAAATTCCCGAGGTGCAGCGAGTTATGACGGAAGCGTGGAGAAGAAGCGCCCTAGTTCTTGCCTTGTCACCGCTTCTTTTTTTCGTTCGTGCGCAAGACGTGAAGGAATCTCTTAACCTCTATACCCAGCGAGTGGATAACCAGCGCACCGGAGTCAATCTCATCGAAAGACAATTGAACCAATCCGCCGTCAAAACTCGCTTCGGAAAGCTGTGGACGCTCAATTCCGACGCCAAGGTCATGGCGCAGCCTCTCTATGTCTCCAATCTTGTGAGCGGCAAATGCCCCCGAGGTTGCAATACCGTGATATTCGCCTCCATGAACGACACGGTTTACGCCTACATGGCTGACCGCCCACCGACCGGATCGAATGACACACTTATCTGGTCGAAATCTCTGGGCTCTCCACGTCTCGGCGCCCGCGATATTGACGAGGCAGCCATCGACGATCCAACCTGGGGCATCCTTTCTACTCCAGCCATCGACCTGCCGAATAATCTGATCTACGTGGTCGCTTGGAATAGCGACCAGATGTATCGCGTTTATGCGCTGGATTTGCGCACTGGCGAAACGGCAAAAGGCCCCGTGGTTATCGAAGGCTCGGTGGCCGAAAATTCGTTCACCGAACATAACAAAAATTGGAGGCAGCTTCGCAAGCAGCGCGCGGGCCTATTGCTCGATCACGGCTCGCTTTACGTCGCCTTTGGAGGGGACAACTCGGGCGGCATCGCTGGATGGCTCTTTGTTTACGATGCTGGCGGCTTGCGGCTTCGCACCGTGTGGAGTCCCGAGCCGGGCGGAAAGAGCGGCGGCATCTGGATGTCTGGAACTGGACCGGTGGCGGACCAGTCGGGAAATATTTATCTGCAAACGGGAAACGGTGACTACGATCCGAAACGAAGTCAGTACGGCGACAGTCTCTTGAAGCTCAAACTGGCGGGAAATAATGTAGAGGTAGCGGGCCACTTCACACCTTGCAATCAGTCGTATCTCAATCATGAAGATTTGGATATGGGCTCAGCCGCGCCACTTCTGCTGCCGGGCAATTTGCTCTTGAGCGGAGGAAAGTACGGGAACTTGTACTTGATGGACCGCGATCGCCTCGCAGGATATATTTCGGGCGGGTGGCACAAAGAGGAATGTCGTGAATCGGACGGCGTGCTCCAGGTTGTAAATGTAAACCGCGGGCACATTCACGGTTCGCCGCTTTATTGGAATGGCCCCGCTGGCAATCAATGGATCTACGTGATGGCAGAAGCGAAAAATCTGGAGGCTTTTCCTTTTGTTGATGGGAAAGTGAAGACTGGAATTGGCGACGTCAAGCTGAGCGCGTGGAAGCCTCCGCGTCAAGCGCCGCCAATTTGCCACAAGCCCGCTCGCAACTGGATGCCTGGCGGGATTCTCGCGCTCTCCAGTGACGGAAACCGGGCCGGCACCGGCGTCGTATGGGCTGTGGTGCCGGCAAACGGCGATTCGAACACTTTTCGTGGCGTGAAAGGGATGCTCCTGGCGCTAGACGCAGAAGATGTCTCGCAGGAGTTATGGCGCAGTCAAGGGACCGACGCCGAGACGGACACTCCCGACAGCTTCGGACTTCTCGCGCGTTTTGTGCCGCCGACCGTGGCCAACGGAAAAGTCTTCGTCGCTAATGCCGGCGACGGAGAAGAGCTCAAACGGTATTGCGGCACCCGGCCCACTCAATTCCCGAAAAATTACGGCGTAGTGGTATACGGCTTAAAGAACTAGCATTCTGTGTCGATCTGCCCTTACGATGCAGCGCCAGTGAAAACCTCCTCCATCGCCAGAGTTCAACCCATTCGGGATTTTGCCTTTCTCTCGATTCTCACCTGCGCGGCCGTCCTGGTGCACGGCTACCACTACGGTGTTGAAGACCTGGGCATTTATCTGCCGGCCATCAAAAAATTAATCAATCCCTTGCTTTACCCTTACGACGCGAACTTTTTTCTCCTATTCATTCGCTGGACGCTTTTTCATCAGGCGGTGGCTGCTGTGGTGCGCATGACGCACATTCCTCTCGAGCTGTTTCTCTTTTTGCTGCATCTCCTCAGTATTTTCCTGGTTCTGTTGGGATGCCTGAGATTGATCCGAAAGTGTTTTAGCGAGCCCTTGGCCCAATGGGGCGGAGTCGCGCTAGTTGCCACTTTGCTGACCATGCCCGTGGCGGGCACGGCGCTGTTCGTAGTAGACCAGCACCTTCACCCGCGCACATTTGCCACCGCCTTTCTCCTGTTCGGCGCTGTTGCCGTCCTCGAAAAAAGACCCGTCACTTTGCTGTGGATTTTCCTGACGGCGCTTTGCCATCCCACCATGGCTGTTTATGGAGCGTTCCATCTGTTTATCCTCGCGTGGCCAGGCCAAGCTTTGGCGAAACCTGCACTCGCCGTTGGCGCTATCCCGTTTTCAGCTCCTCCGAATCCGATCTGGCGGGAAGTCATGGCTGGCCGTAGCTATCACTATCCGTTTCTCTGGGCGTGGTACGAATGGCTGGGAGCGTTAGCACCCATCGCCCTCCTGGAATACTTTGCGCGAGTTGCCCGTCGTGACAATATGCCGACCTTCGAGCGTGTCTGCCGCAGGCTCGTCATTTCAACTTCTCTGGGAATCGTGATCGCAATTATTGTTTGCCAGTTCTTGCAAACGCAGACGGAAACGTGGGCGCGCCTGGAGCCAATGCGCGTCCTGCATTTTACCTACGTGATATTTATTCTGTTCTCAGGCGCGATGCTCGCAAAATATGTGTTGCGCGAGCGGCCTTTGCGATGGGTTGCTCTGTTCGTGCCACTCGCTTGCATCATGTTCTATGCACAGCGCCAGGAGTTCTCGTCCAGCTACCACATCGAATTGCCCGGCCGGGCTCCGCGCAACGAGTGGGTCAAAGCGTTCATTTGGGCTCGCGAAAACACTCCGCCGAGTGCGCTTTTTGCGCTGGATCCAAATTACGCGAAATCACCGGGAGAGGATTACTTCGGATTCCGCGCCTTTGCGGAACGCAGTATGCTCGCTGACGGCGACAAAGACGCCTCGGTCGTCGCCCTCTTTCCGGAACTCGCCTGGCAATGGAAACTGGAAGTCAGCGACCGGCAAAATTGGGTCCAGTTCACGAGCGCCGATTTCGAGCGCCTCAAGAAAAAATACGGCGTGACCTGGGTAATCGTGGTCAAGCCTGGAGTCGCCGGCCTCTCGTGTCCTTACGCCAACAGCCAGGTAATGGTCTGCCGGATCCCGTAGCAAAATCCGAGAGCACAGTGCGCTGGGGTTAACGGCTCGTCAGTCGATAACAATGCTATATTTTCGAAAAGTGGCGCGCCCGGAGGGGTTCGAACCCCCGACCTTGTGCTCCGGAGGCACACGCTCTATCCATCTGAGCTACGGGCGCATTTGGGGAAATGAACGATTTTCGCGATTGATTTTACTCTGCTTCCCGTCTGGTAGCAAAAGCAATCAAGCTCGTCGGGCTGCGCTTCCGAGTCACATCGTGACTGGAGTCTCAGCCTCAGCTGCCGCGGGCAAGGTTTTTCACTTGCTTCGCCAGCTTTTCTATCTGTTCCGCCTTTTGAATCATCGGCAGAGACAATGTATTCGCCGCGTCTGTCTTTTCAACTTCACCTTTCAATTCGCCGGCCAGCTTGTAGATTTTCTCCACGTTTTCTTCTATCTGCCGCTGATTCTGTTTCAGAATTTCCTTGGTCTCTTTCTCGCTCGGCCTGCCTATATCGGTTGGACCCGGCTGGCCGATCTTGGGCGGCCCGGGACTTTGTGCTGATTCCGGCCTGGGCGGAAGAGTATTCTGGCTATCCGCGAAAGTTGTGCTGCAAAAAAGTCCTAACCGGACGCTGAGCGCCATTGGGATCATAACTGTCAAGAAAGTTCGCTTATTCGCATCCATTGCGAGTCACCTCCTGCCGAAAACATAGTCACCCATTACCCAACCCCGGGCCGCCATGCTTGCGACGGAAGCTCCGTGCGCCCGGGTGCCCGGGTGGTATAATCCCGCTCCCCTTATCTTATGACTGATTCGTTCAGACGGTGGATGGAATTTGCGGGCACGCGAGCGGTGCGCGTCCTGGCCATCGTTTTCATCGCGTTTTTGATCGCACGCGCCCTGAAAGCCGTCACCGACCGCCTGATTCAACTCGCTAAGTCTCAGTCGCGCGTGGCTCAAATGCGCGAACAGCAAACCCGCACGATGGCTGCATTGCTGTATAGCGTCGGGATAGGAGTCATCGTCGCCGTCGCGATCCTGACTGCATTGCCCGAGTTTGGGTTCAATGTGAGCCCTCTCGAAGCGGCCGCCGCGGTGGCCAGCCTCGCATTTGGATTTGGCGCGCAGCATCTGGTCAAGGATCTCATCAACGGCTTCTTCATCGTTTTTGAGGATCAGTTTGTCATCGGCGATTTGATTCAGACCAACGGAGAAACAGGACGCGTCGAGCATCTCACTCTGCGCCGAACCGTCATTCGAAATGTTAGCGGAGCCATGGTTACCATTCCGAATGGCCTCGTCGGACAGGTGGCAAACCTTAGCCGCGATTGGTCGCAAGTTTTTGTGGACATCACCGTGCCATCGGAAGAAACGGTCGGCCCCGCTCTCACCGAGCTGGAAAAAATCGCCGGTAATTTTCGTAACGACGCTGACTGGTCGCCGGCGCTGGTGGACGGCCCTCGCGTGCTCGGCATCGAATCTCTTTCGCTGGACGGCACGGTCATCCGGCTCCAAGTTCGCACCGTGCTGAACCGCAAAGAAGATGTGGCGCGCGAACTTCGGCGCCGAATCAAGCTTGGCTTCGAGCAATCTCGCATCCAGCTCAGCCAAATGTACAATGTCTCCGTTCGCGAAGTTCCGCCGCCGAATTCTTAATTTTTCTCAACTGGAGGAAACAATGGGAGAAGTTACGCACGATCAAGTGAATTTAATGCTGCGGCTATACGACATCCGCCGTGAGCCTCGACTTCGTGAAGCCCGGCAATGGTTCATGGATAAATTTCGTCCTGCTACGTTGGAAGATGTGATGAAGCAATACCCGCCCGCCAGCCAGGAGAATGCTTATCTCCGGATGGTCATTAGCTACTGGGATATGGTGGCCGGCATCGTCAACCGCGGATTAGTCGACGAAGATTTGTTCTTCGAGAACTCCGGCGAACAATGGATCGTTTGGGAACGCATGAAGCCGGTGATAGGCGAATGGCGCGCGCTGTTCAAGAACCCGCACATGCTGGGAAACTTGGAAGAACAGTGCAAACGCTTTGAAGCCTGGCGCGAAAAGCGTGCACCCGGAACAAACCAAGCTATGCGTGACATGTTTGCCCAAATGGAAAAGGCAGCTGCTGCAAAGAAGTAGTCCGTCATGAGGCGGCAGCCGTTCGCGGGCCGTATCGATCCTGAACACGTGGATTCCGGCAATTTCTCTAGGTTTTTTTGGGGAAATTGTGATAGCTTTTCCCAGACCCCCCGATCAGTTTTTCGATGTGTTTGTACGAACCCGGGAGCATCAGCTTAGTTTGCCGCCCGACCCAGGGCATCCGGAGAGGAATATCCAAATGAATGTTCGTCATCGAGTCGTTTCTGCGCTCGCGCTCGTAATCTGCCTGGCGCTGATTGTGCCTCCGGACGTCGCTGCGCAAGCGGCGCAAAGCGCCGGCAAAATCACCGGCGTAGTGCCGGTCGTGAACGTCATCCGGGGCCCGCAGCAGGTGGCCGCGTCGACTTCTCAGAAGGTGTTTTGGGGCGACATTATCAACACCGGACATCTGGCCCGCGCTCGCGTCGCTTTGGACGACGGCTCGATTCTCAGCGTCGGCTCGGACACCAACCTGACGATTGCGAAGCACGATGCAGCCCAGCAACAGACCGACCTCGACTTGAATTACGGACGGGTCCGCGCTAAGGCCGCCAAGTTGGTGAAACCGGATTCCCATTTTCAAATCCGCACTCCTGTCGGAGTTGCCGGCGTCGTCGGCACCGAAGTAGCCGTGGTATTCGACAGCAACGGACTTATGCAGGTCACCTGCATCGAGGGCGCTTGCAAAGTTTGCGACCTGCAGGGACACTGCGTACTAATGAAGGGCGGCCAGCAATCTACTGTTCGCAGCAACGAACAGCCGTCTCAGCCCGTTCAGGCTACGCCCGTGAACACTCTGGAAGCGCAAACTAGCACTTCCCTATCCGGTTCTGGCGCTGCGGGCGGGGGAATTGGAGTCGCTGGTGGCGTGGCTGTCGGCGTCGGTGCCGCCGTGGCGACCACGGTTGCCGTTGTGGTGGTACGTGTTGTTGCCAAAACGCAAACTTGCGGCACACCCGCGCCGACCGGCGTTCATTCCAATTGCACGAAGATCGATGGCGTCGGGAAAATGAACGGGCAGCGAGTCCCCTAGGCGATTCGCTCGCTGATTCGGCGCGGTAGAATTCGAAACCTCATTGCTCACACAGCTCCTTCTTCGCTTCTTGATCGGCGGGCTTGTTGTTTGTGTCTTCGCGGCGATCAGCGATATCTTTAAACCCAAAAGTTTCGCGGGACTTTTTGGCGCTGCGCCGTCGGTCGCGTTGGCGACGCTGTGCCTGACGATTTCTTCGCAGGGAAAAGTCTACGCCGCGGTTGAAACTCGCTCGATGATTGCCGGTGCCGCGGCGTTTTTTATTTACGCGTCTTGTGCCGCGTGGCTGATGATGAAGCGCCATCTGTCCAGCCTTGCGGTTACGGTGAGTCTGATCCCGCTGTGGCTGGGAGTTTCCCTTGGCCTTTGGTACCTTCTGCTGAGGTAAATGACTTTGAACATCACCATCGATCTGTCGACACTTCGCCGGGCGAAATGGCACCAATTCGTTCTCCGGTTTATATTCGGAGGAATCATCTGCGTCCTCGCGGGCGTTATTGCGGAGAAATACGGACCTGCGGTCGGCGGCCTGTTCCTGGCTTTCCCCGCCATTTTTCCCGCCAGCGCGACTTTGCTTGAGAACGAGCAGAAGGAGAAAAAACAACGCGTCGGATTAAGCGGATCGACTCGTGGGAGAAGAGTCGCAGGCGTTGACGCAGCGGGGGCCGCGATGGGGTGCATCGGAATGATAGTGTTTGCGGCGATCGTGTGGCGTCTTCTGCCGAAGCAGTCGGTTCCCACGGTATTGATCGGCGCGACTGCGGCCTGGTTTGGCGTATCTGTGCTGGTCTGGCAACTGCGTAGGATGTGGGTGCATTCGCACAAATGACTACCGGGTCATTCTTTCTCGAAGGGATGGGGTGGCAGCAAAAACTGCAGTCCGCAGTAGCCGACGAAATAGGGTTGGGTGGTTCCGGCGGGTTGCAAGCTGCGTCCCGCCATCAAAAGTAGGATTATCGGGGGATGTATTTTGTAGCGAAGGCCTCCTTCGAGCGTTTCTTGATAGTTCGATGGATGGAATGTTCCGAGTGAGTAAAACTCGGCGTCCAATTCCAAGTTTTTTGTAAATTCGTGGCCAACCACAACGCCGGCGAGCCATCCATCCGGCCCCTTGTGGACAAAGTTGTAGCCAACCTCCCAATTCAAATCGATAGGGCCGAGCTTCCTTGAAAATTCGAGGGGCAAGATCAAGCTTGCACCTCGCGGGGTGATTCCTCGTGCTACTGAGTCATTGGGATTGTTGACGGAGACCTGCGGGAAAAGTGACATCGCGAACCCTGAATCCTTGTTGTCGTAAAATCGCCACTTGAATCCCAATTGATCCTGCCCAAGCCCGAATTTCGTGGGAGACGGGTTGTTCACGCGAAGCCAAGCATTTTCGAACGTCAACTGGATGCGATCGCCGAGGCCGAAGTTGATATCCACGTCCGGTGTGTGAGTAATGGACGAATTGGGAAAAAGAAACGGCATGTAGCCCAGATTAATTTCCCATTGCAGGTTGCCAGGAGTGCCGGGATCGTTGGTGTAATACGGCGGCCCCCCTTGCGCCCGAACAGCGGGACAAAGAAAAATGACGAGCCAGATGAGCCGGAAGGAAAGGTTGGAGGCGCGGGCGAGAATCGAACTCGCGTATGAAGGTTTTGCAGACCTCTCCCTTACCACTTGGGTACCGCGCCTTAGATCCAAAGTATAACGAAAATCGTGTTCCGTTTCAGCCCGTAAAACACGGGCATGGTTCCATTCACGGCCATTCGAGGCCGGCATCGAAATCAATTTGGCCCTCAATATTTATTCCTACTTTATTTTATGTGCAACTCGTACGGCAGGCGCGCTTGAATGGGTTCCATGAGGCCCAGAATGTGGTGGAGCGTGGCTTCCAGGGACTCCGATTGGTTCATCTGTTCTTTCTCGCGCTCAAAAAACTGCTGAAAGAAAGTCTTCTCTTCGGGAAGGCGCACGATGCGAACGGAGTCGCTAGCGGGAATGTGCGCGAGCTGCTTAGCTACTTCAAGTGCGCGGTCCACACCGCCTAACTCGTCAACGAGTCCCAAATCCTTCGCTTGGGATCCGGACCAGACACGGCCCTTGCCGATTTTGTCTACCGCATCCACCGGCATCTTCCGGCCTGCGGCCACACCCTTGGTGAATTCATCGTAAGTTTCGTGCAGGGATTTTTCGATGTATTCGCGCTGCGCGGGGGTGAAATTCTGCTGCGCTGAAAAAAGCGTTGCGTTGTCGCTGGTGGCAACGTAATCGGTGCTGACGCCGAGCAAATTGAAAAGGCCCGACACGTTCAGCTTGCCGATTATGACGCCGATCGAACCGGTTATCGTGTCCCGGTCCGCGACAATTTTATCCGCAGGTGAGGCAATCCAGTAGCCACCGGATGCAGCGACATCGGACATGGAGACGACTACGGGCTTCACATTGTGCGCGAGTTCCACTTCCCTTCGAATCACTTCGCTGCCGACCACGGAGCCGCCGCCGGAATCCACGCGCAGAATGATGGCTTTGATGCTTGAGTCCTTGCGCGCTCTGCGAATATCCGCTGCGACCGAGTCTCCACCCATGATGAATCCGCCGCCCGGCGTGGTTCCGGAATCTCCAGAGACGATCAAACCGCTGGCGTACACGACGGCGATCTTATCCAGGGCGAAATTCGGCTGAGTCATAGAGGTGCGGTAGCTGTTCAGCGAAACCGGATTCCAATCACCCGCGCTTTTTTTAAAGTAGTTCTGAACCTGGTCCCAATAGCCGAGCCTGTCGACTATCTTGCTTTCCAGAGCGTCGCTGGTAGAGAGCGGGCCGCGGTTGAGAATGGCTTCAAACTGATCGCGGTTCATACCACGCGCTTTCGAAGTTTCGCCGAGATATTGTTCGTAAACGCTGTGCAGGAGAGATTCCACTTCCTCTTTGTGCGCCGGGGTGAACTTTTTTTCGGTGAACATATTTCCGGCGGTCTTGAATTCGGCGATGTGGTAGTACTCGGGAACGATTTTCAGCTTGTCGAGCGTACCGCGGATGAAGGTAGCTTCCGCCATCATTCCGCGGATGCTGACGGGGGTGGTGGGCACGAGCCAGATTTGCTGGCAAGCGCTGGCGAGATAGTATTCCTGGTTTTGGATGCCGTCATATCCCAAATAACAAATGCTGGGCTTTTTGCTCGCGCGGAACGCAAGGAGATGATTACGAATCTCTTCGATTTTTGCCCAGCCGGTTTGGAGAGGAGCAATGCGCACGACCAGTCCAGTGATACGCGAGTCGGTGCCAGCGTTGTCCAGCGCGTCGAGGTAGTCATGCAGAACGGGAGAGGTGCCGGTGAAAGCGCTGAAGAAATCCGGAGCGCGCTGCTCTTCGATCTGGCCGGTGGCGTCAATAACCAGGACAGAATTCGAGGCCACGCGTACGCCGGGCTTCGAAGCAGCCCAGATAATCAGGATCACAAAGACTACCAGTACGATGATTACAATCGCTCGCCGTTTGCCCCAAGTCATCGTCGTTCACCTCTTTCCCACGCGCGTGCCCGAAACAACTGATATGGCGGGCCTGTAACGCTCACAACAAGGTAGCATCGGGGAGCACAAAACTCCAATTTGCGGCGCGGCTGATGTGTTTAGCGCGGCCGTTCTTCCTACTGGCGGAGTGGAGGGAAAATAACAAAAAGGCGGAAATCCATTTTTAGATTTTTGGCGATTTGAGGTTGGCGCGCTCGATTGTTTTCAGTGAGTTGAGGCACGTTCTAATTCCTGAGTTTGGCGATTTGATTCGGCGGGCGTTGCGCTTGCGACAGGTTGAGCATTCTCTGGCGATACGGTCTGGTGCTGCACGATTACGATGTGCTTGGTCGGATGCTTGATCCATTCTCCGAACTCGTTAATGTGAGTGTAGGCATGCACGGCTTTGACGAGAGAGGAAGATGTTACTTTAACGACTTCCGCGCACTCGATAATCGATTCCAAGGCGACACGGACGGCTTTTCGGCGACGGGCGAAAATGCCGGTGGCGTGGACGTGGCGGTAAATAGAGGAATGGTCGGCGATGCCGTACTCCCGAGCGATCTTGTCGGGACTGCGCCAGCGGAGAAATTCGTGTTCGATGGCGTTGCGGTCAGGATGGCGGCAGACGTTGCACCGGCGCGCGTGAGCGCCCATCGCGGCGCGAGGTTTCGGCTGGGACGGGCGACCGGTGTCGCTGCGCAGACCACCGCGGAGTCGATAATCCTCTTCGGGCTGCTCCTCGGGGACGCGCTGGTGGGGGCTCTGCGTCTCGGGGACAACTCTAGTCGTTGTAGGGCGGCCCGCGGAATGGTTCTGGCTGGCGTAGAAGGATGGGGACCTTGAGCCGGCATTCGTCAGCGGCACGCCGAGTCTGATTTCAAACTGTTCCAGAGCAAGCGCCGCTCGTACGAGTTCGGCGTCATCGTCCGCTTTCTGCTGCTCGCCCTTCTGATGCTCGTCCACAGCTACTTCCTCCTGAGGGCTTGAATAGCGCCCCGACTGACGCTAGCAGATTTGGAATTTGATTTCTATTGTGGGAACTACGCAGAGAAGTAAGTGCAAGAAAGAATTGGAGCTATTGGTTTGGAGCGCGCGAGGGTCCGCAGATCTGCGGGGGCGGGCCATGTTCGAGCAAATAAAATCACAAAGCAGGGCTGGAATTCGCACCCTTTCGGGGTGGGTTTGGCCCCTCAGCTCTGGCGTAGGGGAGTAGTTCGCATATTGCGACATATTGTAGTTGACATGTTCGCATAATGCGAATTTAATGGAGGTGAGGCTTGGGTGCATATTATCAGCCGCAAGCGGCTACTGGAAGCGGCGAACGAGCACGCGGGGTTGAGCGCGCCGCTGGACGCTTGGTATCGCATCGCCAAGAAGGCGGAATGGAAGAACCTGGCGGAAGTGCGGCGCGTATGTCCCAGCGCTGACGCGGTGTGGAAATTCACGGTGTTCAACATCAAAGGCAACTCGTACCGCCTGATTACGGAGATCAACTACAGGACGGAGCGGATATTCGTGCGGCATGTGTTGACTCACGCGGAGTACGACAAGGGAGGTTGGAACAAATGAGCTCGCGAACAGTTAACTTGGAATACGGCCGACTGCTGACGAAATTTTCTCCGAAAGTGATTCGCACGGAAAAAGCGAACGAGGAATATACCGAGGCGCTGTACGAACTCGACCAGCGCAGCGCAAGGCTGACTCGCGCCGAAAAGGAACTTGCCGAACTTCTGACACTGCTGATCGAAGACTTCGAATCCAAGCGGTACAAGTTGCCGCGCGCAAAGCCTGTGGAGATTCTGCGATTCCTGATGGACCAGCACGGACTGAAGCAGAAGGATTTGGCGGACGTGTTTGGAACGCGCAGCATCGTTTCTGAGGTATTGAGCGGCAAACGAAAATTGAACAGGGAACACATCCACCGTTTGAGCGAACGGTTTCATGTTTCGCCGGAGGCATTTTTCTAGGGGAATTACCCTCCAATAGTATCAAGGCCACTCCGTGTTCCTTTCCAGCCAGCCTACGTGCCTTACGAGTATTACGAGCTCTCCCGATTTCGTGTTTCGGTGAACTTGAATGTTCGGCCTCCGCACTGAAAGAGTCTATGTCGTAGGGCGCTCCGTAGAGTCCTTGTACTGCTGCCCTTAAGTTGTACCTTCGTCCAGTTGTTCGACGGTGGCGCAGACGCGCATCATTGATGAAGGGTTTGGCCTGCATTGGCATTTGTGTCGGCGCATTTCGATCGAAATACAGGAGAAAACACTTGCGACGCGTACCGCTGTGGCTCGTTCTAGCGCTCATCGTCATGCACACCGGTTGCGCCGGGACGACGAAAACGACTGCTCCGCCGCCCGCGCAGGTCAGCGTCAGCGTCGTGCCTAGCGCCGCGAACGTACGAGTTGGAGCAACGCAATCTTTTACCGCCAGCGTGACGGGTTCGACGAATCAGAATGTGAATTGGTCGGTGAATGGAGTTGCAGGCGGAAATGCAGCAAGTGGGACGATCAGCGCGTCGGGTGTTTACACTGCTCCGGCTAGTCTGCCGAATTCGAACGCGATTACGATCAGCGCGGCGGCTGCCGCGGATTCCAGCGCGAGCGCGACGAGCAACGTGACTTTGTGGAATGCAACACCGGTAATCAGCAATGTAACTCCAGCGACCTTCTCAGACGGCGCTTATACGCTCACGGTGACGGGCAGTAGTTTCGTGAGTGGCGCGCAAGTGTTGTTCGGGGGCGCGGCGGTGACTACGACTTTTGTTTCGTCCACGAAACTCACGGCGACGGGCTCGGAAGCTAGCGCGGGAATATTTGGCGTGAGCGTCAGCAATCCGAATCCGGGGAGCAGCACTTCCGCGAGCATCAACGTGACGGTGACTTCGCAATCAGGCGGGAATCCTCCACCGCAGCCACCGCCACCGGCAAGCGCCTGCAGCGCGATCAGCCTGGGACAAGGCGGCAGCCTAAACGGATTCCTTCCCTTCCCGGCAGACAACGCGTGGAACCAGAATATTGCGAATGCGACCGTAGATCCGAATTCGGCGGCAATTATTAATTTCATCGGAGCAACTGATCCCGTGCATCCGGATTTCGGGTCCGGCGAATTTGATGGATCGAGTATTGGGATTCCTTACATCGTGGTGGATTCGGACCAAGCGCCGGTGGCCATCAATTACACAGAATCTGGAGACGAGAGCGATCCCGGGCCGATGCCGGTTCCGGCGAGCGCGCCGATTGAGGGATTCCCGAATCCGGGGAACGGCGACCGGCACGTGTTGGTGGTCGACAATAGTAATTGCTGGCTATACGAACTCTTCAGCTCGTTTCCGCAGAGTGATGGAAGCTGGAACGCGGGCTCCGCCGCCGTGTGGGATTTGACGGCGGACGAGCAGAGGCCGTTGACTTGGACTTCAGCCGATGCGGCAGGGCTTTCGATTTTTGCAGGGCTCGCGCGTTACGATGAAGTGGCCGGCGGGGAAATAAAACACGCGCTGCGTTTCACGCTGCAAAACAGCCGCGCGGCGTTCGTGCCGCCTGCGTCACACTGGGCCGCTAATTCCACGAATGCGAATGCCGCTCCGATGGGGATGCGCATGCGGTTGAAAGCGAGCTTCGATATCTCGACGTTTTCGGCGACGAATCAGGTGATTCTGACAGCGCTGCAGCAATACGGCATGATCATGGCGGACAACGGGTCGAATATGTTCATCAGCGGAGCGCCGGACGATCGCTGGGACAACGACGACTTGCACAACCTGGATCAAGTTACGGCGGCCGATTTCGAAGTGGTGACGATGAATCCGATCTACACGCAAGCTAACTTGCCTACTGGCGCAACGCCCAACATCTCCACCTTCACGGCAAGTGCAGGAACCGTTTCCGCAGGGGCACAAGTGACGCTGCAGTGGAACGTGACGGGAGCCTCGTATTTCGACGTTACGCCGCAAGTGGGCGCGATTCGCGGAACGAGTGTAGTGGTCACACCGTCGCAGACGACGACCTATACCCTCAATGCGACGAACGAATTTGGGCGAACTACTTCTACAGTGACCGTAACAGTGCAGTGAGCTTATGCACTGGGACTCAACTTGCTTCAGTCTGATCGAAAACTCCATTCGAACTAAGAGTCAGAGTTACGTTTTTCTCGAAGCAAGGAGTCTGACGCGGGCCTTATCTACACGCTGGTGAGCGGAGAGATCCGGCGGAGCGTACGAGGGGTGTTTGAGAGCACGCGATTAATGCGTGCCATTGCGGTGAGAAATTAGTGAGGTCGTTGCTGCGCGGCTCGTTGCTGTGCGGCGGCAGCGGCAGCAGCCGCGGCTCTAGCCTGGGCTTGGGCCTGCGCCTGGTATTGATAAGCTGCACCGGGTTGAGGCGGATAGCCGGGGCCGGGACGCGCACCTCCGTTAAGCATTTGCTGCATCGCCGGGTTCAACTGACCGGGTCCTGGAGACGCGCCACTCTGCGCCGCGAGCAGCTTTTGCTGATCGCTCGCAAGCTCAGGGCTAGCCGGATAGTAGACCAGCAATGCGTTTACTAGGTGAAGGGCGGCGGGATAATTCTGCTGCTGGTAGAGTTGGGCCAGCTGGGCGCGAAACTGATTGCCGAGCTGTTGTTCCAGCGTTTTACCGGCGGGATTTCCCGCTTTCCCAGCGAGTATGGCCCAGTGAAGTGCGGAATCATTCGCCGGTTCAAAGAAGCGGCCTTGGGCGTAGGCGGTCTGCGCGTTTACAAACATGGTTTGGCCAGGGTTGGCAGACGGCGCGGGAGTTGGCGATACGGGAGCGGCCGGCTTCGCGACTCGCGCGGTTTCTTCGGGCGCTTTGGGGGCCGGCTCGGTGCTAGCGTCAACTACTTGCATGATTCCATTCCCGCCAGGCTTGCCCTGCCAGTTCATGTCGAAGACGACGCCATCGTGAACATCGATGACGCCCGAGCCTTGAACGCTGCTGGGCTTTTTGCCGGGACAGGAAACGAGTCCGTCGATTGAGTACTGCTGCTGCCCTTTGGGCACATCGTTAGCGGCATAAGGATTGGTGGCGAGGTGAAAAGTCTTGCCTGCGATGGTCATGTTCAGATTCGGAGTACACAAGCGGCGGTCGACGTTATATTTCAACACGATCGTAGCAGTGGCCGGCGCAACCGGCACAGGGTCAGGCTTTGGATGCGGCTTTAGAAAATGCCATCCGACTAACGCAGCGATTACAATTCCAGCGCCTGCGCCAATTGGGATCCAAGGGATATTCGTGGCCGCCGCGGGAGGCCTCGTTGTAGAAGCTTGGGGCGCCGCAGCTGCCGCGACGCGTACGTCCGGTTGAGGTTGAGCGATCGCTTTTGCGGGAGGTGCGGTCGGCGCGGCTTCGTGACGTGCGGCGGCGACGGGAGGCGCGGTCGCGGCTTCGGCCGCCCGCGCAGCCTGGGCACCGTTGGTTCCGTCGGTGCGAATGCCTTTTGCGTGCAGGCCTGCAACAAGCGCGGGAATAATGACGGCGATTTGGTCGGCGCGAACCCGCGTGGCGTTCGCAGCGGCCATAGCCTGTTTCCAACCGGGCCTGCGGTGAGCGTATTCATCGTGCGTCAGATCGAGAAGCAGTGGAAGGGTCGCTTTATTGGCCTCGACTGCGCGAACGATTTCGCGCGTGATTTGATCAGACGGAAGCGAGCGAGGCGAAATAATTATGGCCATCGCTTCGCAGTCGGAAATTGCTTTGAAGGTTTCTTCGAAGTAGTCCGCGCCGGCGGGGCAATCGCGTTCGTAATACCAACTGCTGTAGCCGTGCGCTTCCAACTGCTTGGCAATTTCGTGCGCTACGACACCATCTTCTTCAACGTAGCTGACAAAGACTTTTTTGGGCGCTGAATCCATGCCACTCCCGGCGGACGGCTGTACCGCAGTACCTTCCGAGTATTGTCTAATATCCGTTGCAGTTTTTGCAAACTGAAAGCAAGTGCGGCTACTCCGCCAAATCAGATGCGGGCGCGCCGTGGGGAGTTGTTGGGGGGCATTTGGTCTTCTGATATAGTGCGCGCTCCAGGATCTTTGACCCGCGTTTTGGAGGCGAGTCAGGGAAGGGCTCTGGCTATTACATTGGCAAGTGGAGATGGCGGTCACATGGCGGATAAACCTTACGTTCCTCACCCGATAGATACATCGCACGTCAGTCTCAGTGAGGTGCAGCCGCTGCTCGAAGACCTGGCGCGAAACGCGCATGAAGTGTGGGCGCAAAAGCGGATCGCGGATGGGTGGACCCTGGGGGCGCAACGCGACGATTCGCAGCGCAAACACCCGTGCCTGGTTCCCTACGAACAGCTCCCGGAGTCCGAAAAAGAGTATGACCGGGAGCTGGTAAATCAAACGCTGAAGACGATTCTCGCGCTGGGATATCGCATCGTAAAGCGGTGACCAATGGCAACTCCAGCTCCATCACACCACCCTCCGAATTCCGCTCCTAAGAAGCGCAGACGAGCCAAGCATGCCGCGCAGTTTGACGACATGGATGATTCACACGAGATCGCCGCTCTCGAAAGGAAAATGCATGAGAATCCGAAACTGCGGCTTCTCGCGGACGTATTGAAGAAACTTCAGAAGGCGATCTTCCCCGAATTTCAGAAGGCCGACAAGAACGCTCAGAATTACCGCGAAGAGTATCAACGGATCTCCGCGGGAGCCGTGTACTACGGGGCCGCGGCAGTGTCTATAGGAATCCTGGAATTCGCGGTGCCCGACACGTGGAGGCTTTGTGAAGTATTTCTAGAAGGCGCTGAATCCATTGCGGCAGTCATTTGCCTCTATTTCATTTGGCAGGGAGTAAGACGTAAACCGAAGGAAAATTGGCTGCTCGCTCGATACCAGGCAGAGAATCTGCGGCTGCTGAAATTCAGGACGCTGACAGACCCGGGGCTTTGGTGCGGCGAGTCGGAGAGTCTCGACGGTTGCAGTCCAGCGGCACTCGAACATATTTGGCAGAAAGTGAATGCCAAGGTTCGCGAGCTCATGGAATTGAGCAGTGATGGAGTGAACGAGAAGGCGGCCGAAGGCGTGGCCCCAGAATTTCTAGAACTGCGGTATCCTCCGTCTTGCTACGAGCCGCTCAAGGAATTCATCCGCTACTACTGCGCCAAGCGACTTGACGCGCAAATGAAATACTTAAAACACAAGAGGGATGAAGACGAGGAGCAGGGTGTGTTTTGGCGATTACTGACGGGGATCTTGTTCTTCGGGAGCTTTATCTTCGTGCTGGTTCACTTGTTCCTTTCTTATATCAGCATTTTTTCCGGGCGCCAGGCGACCATGGAGGCTTTGCGAGGTTTGCCGGCACGAGCGTCACACGTCTGGCACAATTTTTCGAAGCCTGCGTTTCTGACCCACGGCATCCAGGCGTTGAATGGCTTGCCCATTTTTGAGCATATCTGGATTGCCAGAATCTTTCTGGTCGCCGCGGCACTCCTACCGGCCGTTGTAGCGGGAGTGCGCAGCTATCGCGCCTCGCGCGAATACGAGCGAAATGCTCTGCGCCATGGCGCGACGCTCCATTCGCTGCAGAAACTGAGCGACGAAATGGTGAAGGCCGAGGCTCTCGTCGAGCAATTCGACAGGGATGAAATGAGGAAGGCCAGAGCCCTGGCACAACCCATCGAAAACGATCAAATAGCAAAAGCTATGGACCTCGCGGAAGGAATTGAGAGAGATGAAATAGCGAAAGGCAAAGTTCTGGCAAAACAATTCGAGATCGCGCGTTTTTGCGAGCTGGTCCTGGAATTCGACACTTTCGAATTCTTGCGATTAATCCGCGAAATGGAGTGGTACGGCTGACGCCCTCGTTGTTGCCGGACCCCCCGGACAAATAGTGGCGCTTTCCTCTTGCGGCCTTTTGCGGCGCCGGCGTTTCCCGGGCGCGTCACAAAGTCAAAAGAGCCGGCGATGACGCCGGCGCTACGAAAACCATTGCAACAAAAGTCTACGGTGCGGGTTGAGGTGGACTGCAGGCACCCTCGACTCCGAGCGAGCCGGCGGGCTCCGAGAGGCACCTAAATCGACCAGCTATGATGGCGTTGAGACGGGATTACAGGGTTTCTGGTATGGACTAAGGCCGGTGACTTGCAGTATAGTTTCTCCCCCGGCTTGTACTATTCGCTCAATCTACGGATAGAGTAACTCGATGTTGAATCGCTTGAATGGAGATTGATCGCGCGGTGTCCAGGGGTCAAGGTTAAGCATCGGGCCCCAAGGTCACGCTTCAGGACAGGAGGCCAATTCGATGACGACTAATAACGCCACCAACATTCATAACAATGCCGCCAACATTCAACACATGTGCCCCCAGTGTGGTAGTGCGACAGTTCGACGTTCGCACAGGCACGGATTAGTGGACCGCATACTCCAGATAGTTAGATTCAGGCCGTACCGTTGCCAGGAGTGCTACAACCGGTTTTTCAGGATCGCCGCTTAGAGACGTAGACGAGCCAATTCACTCTTCTGACTTCCGCATCGAAAAATAAATATTCTAAAGAGTGCGCCTTTTGAAGCGGAAGTTTATCCAATGCCTGGCGGGTCTCCCTGGAATGTTTGTTGGATCGCGGAGGCGTATTTCTTATCTTCGCTGAGGGCTTATAGCTCGTCACTTTATTGAGCCAGCCACGGAAGATCATGCAGGGGCGAAGAAAAGGAGGAAGGCCGAACGGCCCTCCTCCCAATTACCCAGTGGTTAGTCACTAGCGCCGGCAACGCGCCGATTGACATCGCGGTCGGATTTAGCGCCGTCGGAAGAAGACTCACCTGTCGAAGAGATGTCCTCTGCTCCAGTGTTCTTCATGATTTCCTTGCCGCGCTTTACTTCATCGGAAGTATCGCAGTGGACGGACAGAAGAATCCCGCCCTTCTGGATGCGCCCCTCGTAGCGTTTTGCTTCATATTCGGGAATGCCCATCCCGACGAGCGCGCCGGCAAAACCACCGACTGCTCCTCCCACACCGATGCCCGCCAACGCAGCCATAATCGGACCTGCTGCGATAAACGGACCGACGCCTGGGATCGCGAGAGCGCCGATTCCGGCCAGAAGTCCGAGCGTTCCGCCGATTACGGCGCCAGCGCCGCCTCCTGCAGTTGCACCCTCTGGAGCCTTGGTGTCTTTATGAGTCGCGATGGGTTTGCTGCCAAGATTTTCCGGCAGAAGGACTGATACGTCCGAAGTGGCGAAACCGCTTTTCAAGAATGTATCCACCGCGCGTTCAACCGACTCACGCGAATTGTAAATACCGAAGACTGAAGTTTTCTTGTCTGACATTTCTTAGTTCTCCTTTTTTTATGAGTAAAAAACGAAATCGGCAAATCTAAGGGTTACTGTTTTGGAGCGATCTCAAGCTTGTTCGTGACGTTGTCTGCTCCGGCCACCGCAACGGCTTTGGCTTCGATGCTCGCCTTGTCCTCTTCAGAACGAACGGGGCCTTTCAAAGTGACTTTGCCGTCCCGGGTGATGATCTTAATGTTGTGCGCGTAGGTGGAAAGGGACTGGTCTTGCATGATCGACTTGCGAATTTGCTTGGTAGTGTTGCGATCGGCAGGGTTCATCTTCTGCTGATCCGCAGTCATTGCATCTTTGCTGGCGTCCCCTTGATTGTTTTTCGTGTTATCAGGAGCAGGCTGCTGACTCTGCGGCACTGTGCCGGCAAGCAGCGATGCTCCGAGAAATAATGTGGCGCCGAATGTTGCTAAGTATTTGCCGAGTTTCATTTTTAGATCCTCCGTTGAAACTGTAAGATAAAAATCGAGTGATTTTCGCCGCGTCGCTTTCTGTCTCTTTTCGGTTGCCCAACTGCTTTGTTTTGGAATAACAATATTTCATTATTTCATTTCGCGATGACGATGACGATGCGGATGGTAGCTTCAATAATCAGCCGAGGAAATACAGCAAACGGCCTAGATTGGCAGGCGGCATGCCGTACCGCTTTTTATGTCAGGCGGTGTAGATCGCGCGGTGACCTGAGCCGCAGCTCGGCGCGCTAACGTCCGATCTGAATCTGGCCGCGCTCTTCAAAACCCTTCTACTTGCGTAGCCAGGTTCGGCGGTTCGCCAGCCTGCGGAGCGCTGGGCGGAAAAATGAGCTAAAACTCCGCGTAGCTCTTTGCTGGTGAATTCGCAGAGTGTCGCTTCTATCCTCTAATAGAATCAACTAGTTACAGCCAAGACCTTAGTACTGTAGGCCCATTTTCACGCGCGTTTCGTCTTGCTATTTTTCTCGTGAACGGGCAAACCATGCGGCTAACTGACATCTCGAAGTGTCTGCGGTGGATCCGGGACTCGCGCGAGAAGCCTCTCGCTCTGCGGCTGAGAACCAAGTTCCTCTTGTCGATCGTTGCGATCATCGCCGGCTTGACTCTCGCAACACTGCTGATTGTCGGCCACACTGCGAAAAAGCAGGTTGAGCGTGGGATGGAGCAAGACACGCGCAACTCAATTCTTACTTTTCAGAATCTGCGGGCCGAGCGCCAGTTAGAAGAAAACCGCCAGGCGGAACTGCTGGCCACACTTCCCACCGTAAAATCTCTTCTGTCGCCGGAAGAAGATACACCGGAGATGCAAGAAGCTGCAGAAAGCTTGTGGCTCGCAGGGGGCTACGAACTTGTGGCGTTATCGGACTGGAAGGGAAAAATTATCGCGTTGCACACTTCAACTCCCGGATTTTCCCGGGGCGATGCGCAAGAAATGCTGTCTCGCTCCCAGGGGATGAATGAGACAGGCGGCTGGTGGTACGGCAGTGGACGTTTGTACCAAGTTGCGGCTCGTCCAGTTCAACTTGGACCTACCGCTGCGAATATGCGTTTGGGAACGGTAATTGTCGGGCGCGAAATTGATTCGACGGTAGCAAGCAATGTGGGCCAAATTGCGTTTTGCAAAGTAGCATTGCGCTACGGCGACGAACTGGTTGTAAGTTCGCTTGCAGCGATAGATGAACGCACGGTCGCAGACCAGCTTCGAAATTCTCCGGGGGCGAGCAAAATTCAAATTGGGAAAGAACCGTATCTCGCCAGCACCGTGGATTTGACGCCCGGATTGTCTCCCACGGTCACCCTGACTGTGCTGAAGTCCTACGACGATGCGGCGGCATTTATAACGAGCTTGAATCAAACGCTGATCGCGCTCGGGTTTTTCGCAGTTTGCGCCGGAGCAGGTCTTGTTTCGCTGTTTTCCTACACATTCACGAAACCGCTAGCGACACTCGTGAATGGCGTTCGCGCGCTGGAGCAAGGCGACTTCAACTACCCCGTGGATATCGGAAGCGGCGATGAAGTGGCGGAAGTGACCGCGGCTTTCGACCGCATGAGAAAGACGCTGCAGCAAAATGAAGAACAAAGCAGACGGTTGGGAGATCAACTGCGGCAGGCGCAGAAAATGGAGGCAGTCGGCAGGCTGGCGGGCGGCGTGGCGCATGACTTCAACAACCTGCTTACGGTGATCAAGGGGCACAGCGACCTGCTTGAAGAAAAGATCAGTTCGTCTGCGCCCATGTTTCATAGCATTACCCAGGTGAAGAAGGCCACTGATCGCGCTACGTCGTTGACGCGGCAACTGCTTGCATTCAGCCGCATGCAGGTGTTGCAGCCCAAGATTCTGGACCTGAACTCGCTGATAACGGAGACCTGCAAAATGTTGCCGGTACTGATCGGCGAAGATATCGACTTCAAATTTTATGCCGCGCGCTCTCTGGGGATGGTGAAAGCTGATCCCTCGCAGATCGAGCAAGTGTTGATGAATTTGGCGGTGAACGCTCGAGATGCTATGGAGAAAAAAGGCGGCAAGCTTACGATTCGGACCAGGAATGTGATCCTCGACGCTCAATATTCAAAGGCCCACCCTCCCACGGTTCCGGGACATTATGTATTGCTAGAGGTGGAAGACAGCGGGAAAGGAATGGACGCACAAACCAAAGCGCGAATTTTCGAGCCGTTCTTTACCACCAAGGAGCTGGGTAAAGGCACCGGGCTGGGGCTTTCAACCGTGTACGGCGTGGTGAAACAGAGCGGCGGGTACATCTGGGTGGAGAGCGAGGAAGGGAAAGGCACAAAGTTCCAGATCTTCCTGCCACAAAGTGGTGAGACCGTAGCTTCTACCTCGTCGGACAGCGGGTCGTCATCTTCCGCGAGCGGGTTCGGCACGATTCTGCTGGCAGAGGACGAAGAGGCAGTGCGAGAGTTGGCGTCTGAATTTCTGAAGGCGAGCGGCTATACCGTGTTGGTGGCGAAAGATGGAATAGATGCGCTGGCGATCGCCGAACAGCGAAAGGGTTCGATCCACGTGCTGGTGACGGATGTGGTGATGCCGCGAATGAGAGGCACAGAGCTGGCGCGAAGCGTGAAGCGCCGCTATCCGGAGCTCAAGATCGTGTACATGTCCGGCTACCTTGAACATGACAGCCAGGATAATGATTACGAGGCAGAATCGGAATTTCTGCAGAAGCCGTTTACGCGGGAGAGTTTGTTGCGGAAAATACGAGAAGCCTTCGAAAGCAAGGAACGTGCATCAGCGGAATCTCTGGTACTCCGGTAAGGCCCAGCGCGAGTAATCTGCACTAAAACCTTCAGATTTCCGGCAATAGCGATCAAGCGTGCGCGGGAGTTCAGTGGTAATCGGCTATGGTTTCGCGTCGCGAAGAAACCGCGCGGCTTCCTCGGGCGGAGTCGGATTGATGTAGAAGCCGGTGCCCCACTCAAAGCCGGCGACTTTCGTCAACTTCGGCATCATTTCAATGTGCCAATGATAGTGGTCGTTGATTTCTTCGCCCATGGGTGAAGTGTGGATCACGTAGTTGTAGGAAGGAAAGGCCAGGACTGAATCGAGCCGGGCAAGAAAATCCCGAAAAATTCTGGCGAGGCTTCCGTAATAAGGGGCCGGCATATTTTCGAAGGCGGAGCTGTGCTGGCGGGGGAGAATCCAGGTTTCGAACGGAAACCGCGGCGCGTAAGGGGCGAGCGCGATAAAGAAATCGTTTTCCAGGATCATACGTGTGGCAGTCTCAGTTTCCTGGCGAATCATGTCGCAAAAAATGCAGCGTTCTTTCTCGTCGTAGTAACGCTTGGCGTTGTCCACTTCCTCGCGAACGCGCTTGGGCACGATGGGTAGCGCGATCAATTGCGAATGCGTGTGTTCGACGGTAGCGCCAGCGGCTTCGCCGTGGTTTTTGAACAAAAGGATATACCGGAAGCGGCGGTCGTTTTTTAAGTCGAGCATGCGATCGCGGTAGGCCCAAAACACTTCCTCGACGGCTTTGTCATTAATGGTCGCGAGCGTACATTTGTGATCGGGCGTTTCGATGATTACTTCGTGCGCGCCGACACCGTTCATGCGGTCGAACAAGCCTTCACCTTCACGGTCAAGGCCGCCTTCGATGCCGAGCGCGGGAAATTTGTTGGGCACCACACGGAGCGTCCATCCGGGCGTGTCTTTCCCGCTGCCGTTACGGCCATACGCGAGAATTTCAGAGGGAGTTTTTCCTTCGTTCCCGGGGCAGAAAGGGCAGTTCGCATTGCCCTTGATCTGGACACTTTCGCGGACAAAATCCATGGGACGTTTCGCGCGGTCGGTTGAAATGATGACCCAACGCCCCGTGATGGGATCTCTGCGAAGTTCCGGCAAACTTTTCTCCTGGGCTTAGAATTCCCTCAAGCGCTGTCTTCGCCGAAGGCCGCCTTATGGAGGCGCACGGTCGGTTTTTCGCCGAGACGTGTTTCAATGGCGAGCACGTCAAACCTCCACTCCGTATTTTCCAACCGCCGAGCACGAAGAAACTGCCGCGCCATACGCGCCATGTTACGCCGCTTCTCGTGATTTACGGCGTCTTCCGGCCGCGACAGACCCAGCTGGGCGGCAACGCGAGTTTTTACTTCCACGAACGCGAGCACTGGACCGTCATACGCGACCATATCGAGTTCGCCTTTCATTCCTGGCACAGTGAAATTGCGCGCCACCACTATGTAACCGTGGCGGCGAAGATACCAGTAGGCATAAGTTTCGCCGCGAACTCCTGTCTTGCGCGCGCGCTGTTTCGCAGAAGCCTCCACACGCGCTTCCGCCAAGCCCTTACTGGCGGCAAAATTCAAAATGGAATACATGAACTGAGAAATCAATGCGAACGTCCCCGTTTACAGCACGAGTATATCTATATCTTAGAACTCACACTTACAATTTGGCGTTGCTTGGCAGTTTTGATGCTCGCCATTCGGCGGCCATGCCGCGCTATAACGTTCGCTCGATCTCCGTGACGATTTCATCGAGTGTGCGGACAGCAAAATCCGCTTGTTCCTCGTCGATCATGAGTGGCGGGCAAAGCCGCAAGGTGGTGTCTCCCGAACCGAGAACAAGAAGTCCCTTGTGGAACGCCATCTGCACGATGCGGTTGCGGAGGTCCGGCGCTCGCTCCTTGGTTTTTTGATCGCGCACAAACTCAATGCCAATCATCAGACCGCGGCCGCGCACTTCGCCGACAATTTTGTGCCGCTCGGTCCAGTTTGCCATTTTCTGCTTGATGTATTCCCCCATGCGAGCGGCGTTGGCCATGTAATTCTTTTCGATCAATCCAAGTGTTACGAGCGAGGCCGCGATACAAACGGGATTGCCGCCGAAAGTGGAAGCGTGCGCTCCCGGGGTCCAGTCCATCACTGACGCCTTCGTGATAATGGCACTGAGCGGCATACCCGAGGCAATTCCCTTCGCGGTGCAGATAATATCGGGCTCGACGCCGGCGTAATCCACGGCCCACCACTTGCCGGTGCGGCCCATGCCCGATTGCACTTCGTCAGCGACGAGCATGATTCCATACTTGTGGCAGATTTTCTCGAGGCCCTGCAGGAATTCCGCGGGCGCGGGCAAGTAGCCACCTTCACCTTGAATCGGCTCGATGAAAATTCCAGCTACTTCATCAGGATCAACGCGGCGGCGGAAGAGTTCATTTTCGAGATACGAAAGGCAATCGGCGGAAGCGTGCTCCGGACGTATTCCGTAAGTGCCGCGATAGGTGTCCGGATAGGGCATGTGAAACACACCGGAGAGGAGAGTGCCAAACCCCTTGCGCTGCACTGCTCTGCTTGCGGTGAGCGAGAGAGCGCCCATCGTGCGTCCATGGAACGCCCCGTGAAACGCGACGAGCTTGTCACGCTTCGTATGATACTTCGCGAGCTTGATTGCGGCTTCGACCGCTTCGGCGCCGGAATTGCCGAAGTAAACGCGCTTGGGTCCTTTGCCGGGAGCGATGGAAGCGAGCTTCTCGGCGAGCTCGACCATGTTTGGATAATAAAAGTCCGTGCCGGACATGTGGATCAGCTCGGCAGCCTGCTTTTGAATTGCCGCGACGACGTCAGGATGGCAATGGCCTGTAGAAACGACAGCAATGCCGGCCGCGAAATCGAGGAACGAGTTGCCGTCAACGTCTTCGATCACTGCGCCGTGCCCTCGTTTGGCGACCAGCGGATAATCACGTGTGTATGACGGCGAAATGACCTGCCCATCGCGCTCCACAATCTGCTTGGCCTTCGGGCCAGGCAGTGGAGTAATCAGGTGCGGGAGCTTGGCTTCAATAATTGTTTCGGTCGCTTGCATGTCTTCCTCCAGGAAGTAAATTTATGAAATCTTTATGTCTGTGCGCGCGAAATCATACCGCGTGCGAACGAGAACCAAACAGTTGGAGGATGAGGACTTAATCGACGCCGAAAAGATTCGGGCGCTCATGCGAGGGCTGGCTATGCAGCGATAGGATGTATTTCGTGGAAATCTTCATTTGTACTTCCAACGGACACTACCATCTTTCGTATCTTCAACTATGATACCAGAATCGGCGAGTTCTTGTCGTATTACATCGCTGCGTTTGAAATCCCTGCGCTTCTTGGCTTCAATGCGCTCCTGAATAAGCGCTTCGATCCGTTCTGGAGAGATGCGCGGCTTGTCCGGCCCAAAACCGAGCTTGGCCAGCTTCTCATCGTCGTCCTCTGCCAGCACAGCCAGGATGCCATCCGCTTTCTCCATGGTGGCGATGATGCGCGGCGCGTCCTGCTGCCGGAAATCTCCGCGGTCCATTGCCGTATTGATATCCCGCACCAGATCAAAAACCGCGGCCAAGGCTCTCGCGGTGTTTAGATCGTCGGCAAGTCCAGCGTCGAATTCCGTCTCGGCCTGTTCAGCGCGCCTGCGGGTCTCTGCGCTCGATCCGGTGGCGAATTGCTCCGCCTTCAATCGCGAAACAAAATTTCGAAGCCGCGCCACAGAACTTTCGGCTTGCTTCAGACTGTCGGAGGTGAAGTTGAGCTGGCGGCGATACGGAACGGAAAGCAGCAGAAATCGGATGGTCGAAGGCTTGTGGCCTTTGGCGAAAAGATCGCGCAGGGTGTAGAAATTGCCGAGCGATTTCGACATTTTCTCGCCGTCGATGATCAAATGTTCCGCATGAAGCCAGAGCCGGACAAACGTATGGCCTGTTGCCGCTTCGCTCTGGGCAATTTCGTTCTCATGATGAGGAAAAGCAAGATCCACGCCGCCGGTGTGGATGTCCAGGGTGTCCCCAAGATACTTCATGGCCATCGCGGAGCACTCGATGTGCCAGCCCGGCCGGCCTGGCCCAATACTCGTTTCCCAAAAATGTTCTCCGGGTTTCGGCGCTTTCCAAAGAGCAAAATCGCGGGCATTTTCCTTTTCATACTGATCGACATCAACGCGCACGCCGGTCTTCATGCCGGCCAGATCGATCTTCGAGAGGCGTCCATAGTGCGGAAATTTTGCGATGCTGAAGTAAATCGAACCCTCGCTGTTATAGGTCAAGCCCTTTTTCTGAAGCCGCTCGATCAGCGCGACCATGTCTTCGATGTGGTCCGTGGCGCGAACCAGCTCTTCAGGAGCTTCGAGGTGCAAAGCGTCCATGTCCTCCAAAAACGCCTGGACGTATTTTTCGGTGTACTCGCGAATGCCGATTCCCGCAGCAGCGGCTTTCTGGATGATTCGATCGTCCACGTCCGTTAAGTTCATGACCTGGAGAACGCGATATTTCCGGGATTGAAGAAAACGCCGCAGAACATCCTGGAAGACAAAAGTGCGGAAGTTCCCAATATGCGCAAAGTCATACACGGTGGGTCCGCAGGTATACATGCGCACTTCGCCCTTGTGGATAGGGTCGAGAGGCTCGAGCCGATTCGTGAGCGTGTTGTGGAGGTGAATGGCAGTCATTCCAAGGCCGTGTAGAGGTGTAATTCTAACTGACGCATCGGTTTGCGGCAAAGCTCCGCGGCGATTCGAAGTTCCTAGTGTTGACGAGCATCTCGTCCCATATTTTCGGAGGGTACTGGAACTGCTAGGGAAAAATGGACCTCCGAACAGTACCCATAGGCCCTATGTACCATTTTTTGAGAAGTGTGTTCAGTTAGTCTATAGCCAGATTTCGAGGCTCCTGCCGGATAATCGGCGCGAGTCCAAAGAGAAAACCTATGAAAAAGATAATTCTTCTGGCAGGGATCGCATTGCTGGCTGGCTCAGCGCAGGCGCAGATGAGAGGGAGCTCGGGAACCTCCTCGGGTAACTTGAGTTTTTCTCACCCCAACCATGGAGGTGCTGCTCCGGCTTCGGCTCCGCAGGCGAACGTGAGCGCGAAAAACCCCGGCGAGTTCGTTCCGTCAACTTTCGAAAGTTACAACGAAGCCTTGATTACCGGTGAGGAACAGTTGAATGCGAGGCCGGTGACCATAGCTGAGGCCGCGCGAATCCTGCAGGCGTCAAAAAAAACCGAAGTCCAAAAGCCCGCTCTTATCATCGAGCAGGACGACAACGAAAAAATGATCATCTCCAGCGGAAAGCAGCAGGCGCCCAGCGAGAGCAATTAACCCGACGATCAAGGATTCAGCTGGATACGGCGGGTGAGAATTGTCGCGTCGCCTTGCTGATAAGACGTGGCCGTCAGTGGGCGAGATTTCATCACGAACATTCCCTCGAGAGGCAAACCGTAGCTAAGATCCAGTACATAAACCTCTACCGGCTTTCCTAAAGGCAATTCAAACTGCATCTCAATCCCTTTCGCAGGCATGGTCATACAGCGATACAGGTCCCAGCCGTTGAAATACCGGAGGACACGGTCGGTCTTGTGCGGGATTGGTTCGTCTTGTATATGCACCTGATCGATTCCTGAATCCGGAGGAAAGAAAACCACGGCTTGGGGGGCGCCGCGTTCAGATCGCAGCAAGGCCCGATACTGACGCTTCCCTCCCGATTCTGAAGACTCGAGGATGGTAAAGGTGGGAGGCGCAATTTCAAGGTGCGGCGCATCGGCAAGAAATGCAGGCAGCGAATCCCAGGGAAATGAGCCTTTGTCTATGCGGCGAAAATTTGTGGCCACGCGGATCGGCTCGGGCAGGCGGCCGGAATCTGTGTAGACCACCCACTGCGACTTGCCGGAGTCGGCGTCCTGCCGGTACTGCAGATTGACGTGCTCCGGAGCCTTGGCCGAGTATGCGGGGGCGACGACCGCCGCGAAGACCGCGAGCACTGTGGCGGCGAGGGCCGCTCCGGGAAGCGCGAATCGCGTGAAGACTTTTGGCTCGCTCAGGCTGGCCAACAGCGGAGCAAGCGGCGAGAAAAGCAGCGCGACGAGAAGCGCAATGCCGGCAAGTATGCGGATGCCCAGCCCGTCGTAAAGCAGGATCACGTGGGCGAAGCCCAGAATTCCCGCCACAAATAAGGGCAAACCTGCTGCCAGCCACACACCTTTGTTGGGTTCGCTGCGCCGTAAGATAAACGGAGACGCCACTACAACTGCGGTGCACGAAGGCACCAGCAGAACGTAGCCAATTCCGCCGGCGAGCCAAGAAATAACGGCTGAGAACAGCGTCCACCAGATCCATACGCCCGCCCACAGACCCCAGAAGCCGGAGCGACCCTCAAAGACAAGAGACAGGAAAGCCACCACGGAAATAGCCAGACACCAGAAGGCGATTTGCAATGGAAGCGGGTGAGCCACCCAGTTTGTCGGAGTTACGCCGGCGATGTGCAGAAGTTTTTGGAGGACTAATGCAAGAACACCGGTGGTGACGAAAATGGCCAGCCAGTTGACAACGCCCCAAAGGAGCGCGGAAGGAAGCAAGCGGTTCTTGGATATCAGCCATCCAACTTGGATTAGCAGCAGAATCAGCGCGACGATCGCGATCGGAAAGCTCCAACTCGCGGGCCACATGATCACGCTGCGCTCGAAGAGATCAAAGAAAACAGCTTCCTTCACAGGAGGGCTGGTGATATCGCTATTCGCAAGCGCCAGGATCATCGGCAAAGCGTTTTCCCCGTGGTGTTGCAAGCTTCGGGGATCCGCATTTTCGAAATTATCCAGCGGCGTGTGATAGTGGTTCACGTCCCCGATATATGCAAAGTTGACGCCTTGGTATCCGGCGGTTTTGAACACCGTGAAATCCGTATCGTTCGGAAGCTGCTTGTAAGTGGTGTAGAAAATCGAGCTGGTGGCGGGGCGCGAGGCATACTGCGAATAAAGTTTTACGGCCCAATAGTTGGCGCTGCCGGTCTCGAACATCATACTTGGGCCGGAAGTGCCGCGCGCTTCCAAGTTGACTGCGGCGCGGACATCTTTTGCCCAGGGGCTCTGCGTTACGAAAACACGCGCGCCGAGCAAACCTGGTTCCTCGCCGTCATCAATCAAAATAATGACGGGGTGACGCGGCACTGCTGCGGATTTCAGCGCGCGCGCGATCTCGATTACGGCCGCGACCCCCGCGCCGTCGTCGGAAGCTCCCGGGCCCGCCGGAACAGAGTCATAGTGCGCGGACAACAGCACTGACGGGCCAGACTCGACTCCGTCGAGCCGCGCCAGGATATTTTTTACAGTGGCGCAGGTTCCGAAGTCGTTACACGAAAAACCAGCTTGCACTTGCGGCTGATAACCGAGTTTGGTGAGCTCATCAATAATGCGACCGCGGACCACACCGTTTGCGGCACTTCCCGTAGGGTGCGGGATACCGTCACCCACCAGGCGACGAAGCACTTCTCGGGCGCGATCGGCCGAAAACTGAGTTGCAGGAGCACTAGCCGGCTGAGGCGAGGGAGGCCGCAGTCCAACCACGGATAGAAAAAAAATGACGGCGAGGAGGGCGACTGTAGGCAGTAATCGACGCGCCCCAGGCATAACTTCAGGTTGCAAATAGACCCCCTGTGCGCGTCATCCTAGGATGCGCTTCGGTTCAAGTCAATGCGCAAGTGGGCTTAGCGGGCGGTTAAGGCGTCGTATTGGGCGGGAGTTAACGGTACGACGGAGAGTCGCCCCTGGCGAACTAGCGGCGAATCGGCAAAAAGTTTGTTGGCTTTGATTTCCGCCAGTGATACTGGCTTGGACAGTGCTTTCCCGGCTTGAATCTCGACCTCCGGCTTCTTGGGATTGGAGGTGTCCACTGAGATTACCTTGGCGGTTCCTATTGCCGACTTTTGGTTCCCGGTCTCGTAGATGATGAGTTGCGCGCCGGGCTTCATTTCCCGAAGGTTTCTGACAGCCACGGGATTTGAGACGCCGTCCCACACCGTCGCTTTGTCGCGCTGCAAGTCGGCAAAGGAATATTCGGTGGGTTCGGTTTTGAGCAGGTAGTAGTCCGCCATGCCCCCTACTTTAAGCCAAAGATGACACGAAGGAAATGAGAACCTATCCTCGCGACAGCCCAGTTGCTCCTGAAACAATTCGCAAGAGCGCTCTTTACACCGCTCTCCCGCCATGCTAATTTCTCTTCCCGTACCGCCGATCCGATAGCGCCAGGCGGCAGGGCCATTGACTAGCGACCCTCCCACGTTTTCGTCTCGAAAGACCTCCAAAGAAATTTCAAATCGAAGCTCCTTCTGCCGATGAGGCGTTGGGAGCGAACTGTGCGAGGGAACTGGTGTTAAAACTGCGCAAAGTTGAGTTGTTGGGCTTCAAATCGTTCTTCGAGAAGACGCCGATTACGTTCAGCGGCAGCGGAATCACGTGCATTGTCGGCCCGAACGGGTGCGGCAAGTCCAATGTGGTGGACGCGATCTCCTGGGTGCTTGGAGAACAGAGCCATAAGCAGTTGCGCGCCGAGCGAATGTCCGATTGCATATTCAACGGGACGGCCAAGCGGCCTCCGTTGGGTCTGGCTGAAGTGACCCTGACGCTGGTGGATCCGGATCTCTCCGAGGCCGTGGCGAAGGTGCTTGATGCTCCGGAGGAGATGCCTACCGAAGCTGGACCTACGCTCGTGGAGCAGCCAGTTTCCGTGGCGAACGAAGATGGTTTTCTTGAGATTCCCTCCTCCCAAACGGATGCAGCGGTGGAAGAAAGTGCGGACAGCCGCAAGCCTTGGAAAAAGCGTGCGGCTGACAAGCCTGCGATCACGGTGAAGCCAGGCGAGGTGGTAGTGGGACGCCGGCTGTATCGTTCAGGCCAAAGCGAGTACTTGATTAATGGGCGCGTGGCGCGTCTGCGCGACGTGCAAGAGCTTTTTATGGGGCTGGGCTTGGGTCCCGACAGCTACGCAATCATCGAACAGGGCCGCATTGGCCAGATTCTGAATTCCAAGCCGATGGACCGTCGCGCAATCATCGAAGAAGCCGCCGGCATCACGATGTACAAAACGAAGAGGCGTTTGGCGGAAGCGAAACTGGAAGCGTCGAAAATCAACCTTTCGCGCGTGAACGATATTCTGGTGGAAGTGGAGAAGCAGCTCGCTTCGCTGAAACGCCAGGCGTCCAAGGCCCGGCGTTACGCAGAGCTGCGCGAACAAATGCGCGGGCTCTTGCGCAGCGTCCTTGCTAGTAAAGCCGAGCATCTCGACATAGAGGCCGCGCGGTTGGAAAACTTGTTACGCGAAATGGAGTCAGCGGAAGAGCGGGAGGCGCGTTCCGTCCACGAACTCGAGTCCGAGCAAGAGCGTTTGAGCGCGCGGAGCTACGAGCTGGACGCCGAATTGCGGCAAATCCAGAACTTGCTGAGTCAAACGGCGCTCGATCTCGACCGGGCGGAAAACCGGATCACGTTTAACCGCGAGCAAGTGGTCCAGATTGACGCGCGAGCTACGCGGCTGGCTGTTGAGCTGGAACAGGCTGAACGACAGACTGCGGAACTGACAGCGCGTATGTCGGCACAACGCGAGGCGGCCAGTTCGCTCCGCGAGCAGACTACACTTTTGGAATCGACGCTGCGGCAAACAACGGAACAAGCTGCATCCAGCGCCGGAGAGCAGGAAAGGCTGGAAGTTCGTATTGCAGAACTTCATCAGTTAGCGGCGCGTTTGATGGAAGAATCAGCGCGCGAACAGGCGGAATCGCTACAGGCCGAAGAAGCTGCTGCTCGACACGCGGCGGCTGAAGAACAGCGTGGCGTTGCGCTGCGTGCAATCGAAGAGGAGTGCGCCGTATTGAGAGAAAGAGTGGCGGCGGCGGAAGGTACTTTTCAGCAGGCGCAAATGCAGGCTCGGGAATTCGGCAATGCAGTTCAAGTCTCGCAGGCGCGGCTCGCGGAGCTTCGGAATAGCCAGCGTGAAGCCGGGAAACAACTTGAAGCGACTCGCGAAAACCTTTCGGCGGAGCGAGCGCGCCGCACATCGATCGAGCAGATCTTGAGTGATCGCGCTTACACAGCCGACGCGGTGCAAAAACTGTTCAGCGTCAATCCGCAGGATAACGCGGCATCTTCCGATGGCAGCTTCCGAGCCATTGGATTACTCGCCGATTACGCTGAGGTACAAGAAAAATACGAGAGCGCCGTCGAGCAATTCTTGCGGGACGAACTGGAATACATCGTGGTCGAGTCGTTCGATCATGCTCGGGCAGGAATAGCGCTTTTGCGAAATGAAATGGGCGGGCGCGCGACGTTCTTCGTCGATTCCCAAGTGAATCTGGATATTCAGACGCCCGAAGCCGACGGTTCCCTTCCCCTGGCACGCGGCATCGTAGCGAGGCTTGACCGGCTGGTCGAATTCCGCGACCCGGTCGGGCCCACGGCGAAGCATTTTCTAACCAAGCTTCGCACTGCGTATTTGGTTGAGCCCGCCGTAGCTGAGCAACTGGCGCATGAAAATCCGCATAGCTACTATCTGACGCTGGAAGGCACTTGCTACCACGGACGCATCGTTTCAGGCGGTCGCGCCGGTGAGGCGGGGCCGTTGGCACTGAAGCGAGAGCTTCGCCAGCATGAGGCTGAAGCGGTTCGCCTGGAGCGAATTTCGCAGGAACAGCAGGAACAACTCACTCAGCTTGGGCACGAAATCTCGGCAGGCGAGTCTGCGGTGGCCCTGGCGAACTCACAGCACGTGGAAGCGGAAAAGTCCCTGGTGGCCTCAACTCACCTTCTCGACCAGGCACGCTCAGAGTTGCAGAGAGTCGAACTTCAGCTTTCCACCGAGCGAGAAGAGATTAGCCGTCTGAACTCCGAGGCTGAAGCGGCGCGTTTGCGCGTGGAACAGTCACGGCGTCAGCACGCGGAAGCGGTTCGTTCGCGAGCTGCGGCGGAGACGGAAAGTTCCGAAGCTTCCGAGCAGCTTCTGCGCATGCGCCACGATTTTCAGACTTTGCAGGAGCGGTTGGGCACCGGCCGCGAAGAATTGGCCACTATGACCGAGCGCCTGACCAGCGCCGAGGCTGCGGGACAAAAAGCCTCGGAGGAAATCGGCCTCGCCGAAGAGCGTTTGCTATCGTTGCGCCAGCAGCAGAGAGCTATGTACCAGGAAAAATCTGAGTTGGAGTCCTCCTGCGGCCAGCTCGCTCTGCAGGCCGAAGACCTGCGCAAAGAGAAGTCCCGGCTGGAGGAACAGAAAGACGCGCTGGAAAAGGAATGGGAATCGGCTCGCACGCGTACGGCCCAACTTGAAGAATCCGTGCGAGGCAAGCGGCAGTCTCTCGACGAGCTTCGTGCCGAGCGCAGCCAACGTCAAATCGAAAAAGCGAGAAATGACGCGGATCGTGATTACCTTCGCCAGACGTGCGTGGCCGAGCTGAACGCGCAACCAGAGGATCTGATGGTGCAGGAGGCGCAGTTACTCGTGGGCGAAGATCTGGTAACTGCCGAGACGAATTATAACGAGATGAAAGCTCGCGTGGACGCCATGGGCCCGGTGAATATGATGGCGCTGGAAGAGTTTCAAGAGTGCGAGCAGCGCGAGGGGTTCCTGCGACGAGAGCGCGATGACCTGGTGGCGGCTATCGAAAACACGCGCCTCACCATCACAGAGCTGGATCAGGTCTCACGACAAAAATTCGAGGAAGCGTTCAACTTCATTAACGCCCACTTTGCGATCGCGTTTCAATCTCTATTCGGCGGCGGTCATGGCGAGATGCGGCTCAGCGAGCCGGACAGCTCGGGGGATGCAGGTATCGACATTGCGGCGCAACCGCCGGGAAAGCGCCTGCAAAACATCCTTTTGCTTTCCGGTGGCGAGAAGGCGCTTACGGCGTTGGCGTTGCTCATCGCGGTATTCCGCTACCAGCCCAGCCCGTTCTGTATCCTTGATGAAGTGGACGCGCCGCTCGACGAAGCCAACGTCGGGCGCTTCAACAAAATGCTCGCGGAGATGTGCGCGCAAACCCAGTTCATCGTGGTAACCCACAACCGCAAGACCATGGAGATGGGCTCGGTGCTCTACGGCGTAACGATGCAGGAGCCGGGCGTATCGAAGCTGGTTTCCGTCAAGTGGGAAGATGCCGCGTCCGCATCCGCGCCGAAAGCGGCCAGTAACGCCGCCTAGCACCGGATCCGTAATCGCCAACCAGTCCTCGCCGGGATGTTCGCGAAAGAATTGTGATGCTCCCGGTGAAGTCCGTTCGGTCCATCATCGCTGAGAAAAGAATTCTTAGGCGTTGACATCGCCTCCGGCTGAGCTAGAATACCCGCCTCCAGTGAGGAAAAATATTCCGTGTCTTCTCCACAAATGAGCGCCGTCATTTCACAAACAGATTTCCCGGGACTGAAGCTTCGCGCGCGAGGCAAGGTTCGCGACATCTATGAGCTTGGCGACCGTTTGCTTATCGTCGCCACCGATCGCCTTTCGGCTTTTGACGTGGTGCTGCCCACGCCGATTCCCGATAAGGGACGCGTTCTCACCCAATTGTCGCTCTTCTGGTTCAACAAGCTCGCGGGCGTGGTCCCTAACCATGTTCTTACCGCCGAGAATTTTGACGGCGAGCTCGCGCCGTTCAGGAGTTCGCTGGCGGGCCGTGCGATGCTGGTACGGAAGACCGAGCCGATCCCCATCGAGTGCGTGGTGCGAGGCTACATTTCCGGCTCCGGCTGGAAGGACTATCAGAAGACAGGGAAAATCTGCGGAATATCGCTTCCCTCCGGGCTGCGCGAATCCGATCGGTTGCCGGAGCCGATTTTTACGCCTTCGACAAAGGCAACCAGCGGACACGACGAAAATATTTCTTTCGAAGAAACCGTTTCGCGCATCGGCCAGCCGCTTGCAGAACGCTTGCGCGACACGAGCTTGGAAATTTATCGCCTTGCGTCCGAGCACGCTGCCGCGCGCGGGATCATCATCGCTGACACAAAATTCGAATTTGGCTTGATCGGAAACGAAATGATTTGGATCGACGAGGCGCTAACCCCTGATTCCTCGCGCTTCTGGCCTGCCGATCAGTATGTTCCCGGGAAAGTGCAGCCCTCTTTTGACAAGCAGTACGTCCGCGACTATCTGGAACGGATCGGGTGGAATAAGCAGCCTCCGGCACCGGTTCTGCCGCCGGAGGTCGTCACCGGAACCCAACAGAAATATCGAGACGCGTTTCAGCAGATTACCGGCCACTCTCTCGACGGAAATTAGCAGACCTTCGCCCGGGAATGACTGCGGAGCGTGCAATCGTGAAAGATCAATTGGAATCGCTGGTGGGAATGATGGTCGAGCGAGGCATTTTACTCGAAGAAGCGGTCACGGAATTCGAAAAGAAATTCATCAAGCGAGTGCTGGAACGCCTTCACGGAAATCAATCCCGCGCTGCCAAAGCACTGGGAATCCACCGCAACACCCTCAGCCGAAAAGTCGGCGAGTATAAGCTGGACCACGTTAGCCGCCGCCGAAGCTAGCCCGCATCGCAGCCATTATTGGTGAAACCGAACTTCAAGCAGGCGCGATTTTCCGTCGTAGCTGTGCACAAGCTCTAAAACAAAAAGGCCGACTCCTTTACGAGCCGGCCTTTTTTGATCAACCCTGCGTTTTGAACGTTACTTTCCCGGAGCCTTGGGCGCGGCCTTGTGAGGAGTGTGCTTGCCTTTTTCGGCCGGGATGTCTTCGGGGTTTATTTTCGCCTTGTCCCAGTGCAGCATGAAAGCGGGATCGGGATCGTAGCTCACCAGCGTGCCGCTGAAGCGCACACCATCTTTATCCTGCAAGCGCGCTGCTTCGGGTTGGCCGACGACCTTTACGTCCAGATTGGCAGTGGTAGCCGCCTCTATTTCCTCCGCGGTAGCTCCGGTAACAATGTGCAACTCTACGAAGTCAGTTCCGGGAGTAACGTCGATCACTTTTCCTGCAACCTCCGGGAACTCGGCGCCGCAGATAGCCAACCAAGTCATTTTGGCTTTGTCGCCGCCGGCTTTGAGATCAGTCAGTACGGTCAAAATATTGCTGGAACTTTGAATTTTCTTCAGATCGTCGGCGCTGGGAATTGTATAGGTCGACGGCCGATCGGGTGAATTGGCTGCCAACTGAAGCAGCTCGGCTAATTGCGCGTCCACTTGGGAGTCGCATCCCGGCTGTTCGTAGGCCAAGATCTGCTTACGCAGATAGTCTTTGACTTTCGCGTCGTCGGGAATCTTCAGGTCGATAGCGCGCGCCAGGTACCAGAAACCATCGAGCGGCTGCGGGGGAGTGGATTGCAGATAGGCGAGTCCCAGGCGGTAGTTGGTTATCGCATCTGTCGGATTCACGGCTAAAGCGGCTTTGAAGTACTGAATGGCGCTGGGGTAATCCTTCAGCGTGTAAGACGCAGATCCGGCGGTGTAGTTAAACAGAATGGTCGGGACCTTTTTCTGCTCGGCGAACTGCTCGTCGGTCATAGGAGGCGTGGCCGGCTTGGTGATGCCGTTGAGCAGCTTCAGACCTTCAAGTGCTGCTGCGCGGGCCTTGTTGAGCTGATCCGCGTCGGGAGCCTTGTCACCAAACGCGTAATTGAATGCGAGCGAACGCGCGTAGAGCGCCTGCAAACGCGTTCCTGCGTCCACCTTGTCTCCGAGCGCGACAAGTTTATCTGCATACTCGACGGTCTTCGGATAATTCTTCAGTTCATTGTAAGTCGTATAGTAGAGCTGGAGAACGTAAGGCATCAAAGTAGAATTGGGGAATTTTGCGACAAAATCGTCGAGGCACTTCACCCGCATCTGCGAGTTCGTTTCCGCGTGGCAGGCCTGGAAGCCGTTGTATTCCGGCATAGTATAGGGAACGGCCTTATTTTGGTCCTGCTGGTCCTGGGCCGCGGCGGGCCGCACGGAAACGGAAAGCATTCCGATAACGGCGAGGAATGCTCCTATCATGGCAAAAGACTTTCGCATATTGTTCCCTGCCTCCTGGACCAAATTCAACTGGATAGAATCGAGTTTACGCTGCGCCCGTTCAGAAAAACGGGGTAAACGAAATACACGGGATTATAGGGAAAGCTATTCAAGCACGCAAGGTGAATCGACCTGTGGTTCTCGATTTAGGGCCTGTCAGACGTCCACGCACGCCACCGCCTCAATGTTATGATGTTACATTCCGGTAAAGAGTCGCCTCGTTGGAGCGCGCTGACGGTCATGGAAAAACCTCTGGACGGCAAAGTCGCTCTCATCACCGGCAGCAGCCGCGGGATCGGGCTGGCAATCGCCCGAAGCCTCGGTCGCCTGGGAGCGAAGCTTAGCTTGTGCTCGCGGCATGCGGAGAAACTCCGAAGCGCGGCCGCTGAGATACGCAGTGAAGGCGCCAGCGCCATCACCACGGCGGCTGACGTCACGCGCGCGAGTGAGATTGGGAAGCTGGTGCAGAAGACGGAGCAGTCTCTTGGTGCGATCGATATCCTCGTCAACAATGCAGGCATTGGATATTTTGGCCCTTTCCACGGGGCGGCCGAAACGGATTGGGATGCGGTATTAGACACCAATCTGAAGGCTGTGTTCCTGCTAAGTAAAGCTGTAGCGGCGGGAATGATCGAGCGCCGAACGGGCCACATTATCAACATTGCATCCTTGGCCGGCAAGAATGCCTTCGCGGGCGGAGCCATATATTGCGCCTCGAAGTGGGGACTGTTGGGGTTGACGGAATGCATGGCGGAGGACCTCAGGCAATACGGCATAAGAGTCAGCGTGGTATCTCCGGGAAGCGTGGCGACGGACTTTTCACCACACGCGGGAAAGGATCCCCGTAAGATGCTGCAGCCAGAAGACATAGCTCATGCTGTGGAGGTGATCGTCACCCAATCGCCACAAAGCTTCATCAGCGAGATCCTACTGCGGCCCACGCAAAAACCCTAGTCTGTGCAGCTGAATCCTGGAAGCGTTCCGCTGCATCCGATGCTTTGATATCAAACAATTCCAGGTCAAACGACTTTGCCGACTCACTACGAAGGATCAGCGGAAACAAAGCGCGCGCTCAATGCTTTCATCAATCTCTTGCGTGCTACGAACTCCCTTCAAGCCCGGCTCAGCGCGCAGTTAGACGGGCAGGGCTTGACCGTAGGGCAGTTCGGCGTCCTCGAAGCGCTGCTGCATCTGGGCCCCATGTCGCAATGCGTGCTGGGCGAAAAACTGCTGCGAAGCGGGGGAAATATAACGCTGGTGATCGACAATCTGGAAAAACACGGATTAGTGCGCCGCGAGCGCCAAACGGAAGATCGCCGCACGATCGTGATCCATCTCACTCCGAAAGGGCGGCGATTGATCAAGCGCGTTGTGCCGGGACACGCGAAAATGATTTTGAAGGAAATGAGCCAATTAGAACCGAACGAACAGGAAGAGCTGCGCCGACTATGCCGAAAGCTGGGAAGAGGCGAGAAATTCAGTTCAGAACAAATCAAGAAGGAGAAAGAACATGATTCAAGTCAGACCGAGTGACGAACGCGGCCACAACAAGCTGTCATGGCTGGATACACGATTTACGTTTTCGTTCGATCAGTATTACGACCCTGAGCATATACAATTTCGGTCTCTGCGTGTGTTGAATGAAGATATTATCGCGCCGGGGCAAGGGTTCGGCATGCATCCCCATCGGGACATGGAGATCCTGACGTGGATCCTGGACGGAGCGCTCGAACATCGCGACAGCATGGGCACTGGCGCAGTGATCCGTCCCGGTGAATTGCAACATATGACCGCAGGCTCGGGCATCATGCATAGCGAATTCAACCCGTCTCCGAAAGATTCGACTCATCTCTTGCAGATATGGATTGTGCCGGATCGCAAAAATCTGAAGCCGGAGTACGAGCAACTCACATTTCCGGATAAGGACTTGAGGGGAAAGTTTCACTTGGTGGCAGGGCCGCAGGCGCCCGTCAATATTCACCAAGATGCGAATCTTTACATCGCTCGACTGAACGAAGGCGAGCAGGCCAAACACGCGTTGAAAGCAGGACGTTCCGCATGGATGCAAGTTTCACGCGGGACGGTGGCTCTGAACGGAACAAAACTAAAAGCAGGCGATGGTGCAGCCGTTTCGAAAGAGTCCGAAGTACGCGTGGACGCAACAAAACCATCGGAAGTTCTGCTTTTCGATCTGGCGTAAATCCACTTGGAACTAGAAAAAGGAGAGGAAAAATGAGCGATTCTTCAAATAGTTTCACACCATTGGCGGGCCGAATCCTTATGAGCGTTCTGTTCTTGATTAGCGGGTTTTTCAAGATCGGCGGGTATTCGCAAATGGTGGCATATTCGGCGGCCAAGGGCTTGCCAATGGCGAGCGTCTCAATCGCATGCGCCGCCGTGCTGGAACTCGCTTGCGGGCTTGCCATTCTCATCGGGTTTCAGACCCGGATCGCAGCCTGGCTTCTGTTTCTATACCTCTTACCGGTGACATTTATTTTCCATAACTTCTGGGCCATGCAAGGCGCGGAGCAACAGCAGAATATGATCGATTTTCTCAAGAATGTTTCGATCATGGGCGGTCTGGTGATTCTAGCCACATACGGCCCAGGGCCATACTCCGTCGATCACTCGCGGAGGAGGGTTTAAAGGACGTTAGCTTCAGGAACATCAGGAACAGCGAGCAGCACGCTCTCAGATAACATTGCCAACCCGAAGATACTTTGAGGAGGAAGCATGAGTGCAGTGAAAAGGCCGGCCGAAACAAGTGTGCCGATTCATGATTTGATCAGGCATCGATGGAGTCCGCGGGCGTTTGATCCGAAACCAGTCGAGCCGGAAAAGCTACGCGCCCTGTTCGAGGCCGCACGATGGGCTTCGTCGTCTTACAATGCGCAACCTTGGTATTTTATCGTCGGCACGAAGGACGATCCGGAAACCTACAATCGCGTCCTCGATTCGTTTGTCGAGTTTAATCAAGGATGGGCAAAACAGGCACCGGTTGTCGCGCTTAGCGTGGCAAAACTCAAATTTGACGATGGAAAGCCGAATCGCCACGCTCTCCACGACGTGGGCCAAGCTGCCGCGAACCTGTCGATTCAGGCAGAAGCGTTGGGTCTCTCCGTTCACCAGATGGCTGGAATCGATCCGGAAAAGGCGCGAAAGCTGTTTCACATTCCCGCGGAGTACGAAGCGGTTGCAGGAATGGCGTTAGGTTACGCGGGCGATCCGGCGTCGTTGCCCGACGAACTGCGCAAGCGCGAGCTCGCTCCACGCCAGCGCAAACCGCTCGATTCCTTTGTATTCGCGGGCGAGTGGGGCAAGAGCTCGCCCCTGGTAGGCCCAAAGCGCACATAAATACTTTCACGGAGCAAGGCCGGTCACCGCAGAGCGCAATCTCGGTGACCGGACAGAGTGGCGACTGACCTAAAACTGTCTGGCGATCGTGCCAATTACTATGCGATTTGTATCGGAATCGAAGAGAAGCGCTGTGTTGCCGTCGATCACGTAATAAACAAGGTTGTAACTCACATCCGGATTTGTGGCCACGAACACCGCAGTTCCGCGGCCGATCGACGCTGCAGCGGCAATCGAGCTGTCCGTGGTGCTGATCGGGTCAGTTTGGATTCCGGCATTGAAATCATTGATGTCGAGATTGCCGCTGGAAACAGCAGCAGCATTCAGAGCGGCTTGCCCCTCAACGTCCTGCTGGAAAGATGCCGGCTGAGCATGAAATATTCCCTGACCTGCGAGGTTGAGGGCAAAGCTGCCCACAGCGGGCTCGGTCACACTGCTCTGTAGGTAGGCTGACCCTGTCGCAACGGCAGTCGAATCGAGTTCGAGCATTAGAGCCGCGGGTTCAACTGTGGTGGATGAAGTCGCCTGCGCAGTCTGGTACACAGCGAATTGGACGCTGCTGGAGCTAGGGCACGCTCCGCTCGCGAGATTCAGACCAACAACGACGCGCCCGGTTGGATCAGCAGTGAAGGCGCAAGTACCTAGCGTTGTATTTGACGTGACCGTGCCCGCGTTGTTGCTATCGAATGCACCGCCGGAAATGCTGCCTCCAGTTGCGCTACTGTTCCCTGCGGAGGTAAACACGCCTCCGGATGCGTAAGCCCCAGTCGGCGAATTGCCTCCGGCGGTAAAGACGTAGTTACCCGCCGCGAGCGTTCCCGGCGTAGCCGAACCGCTGTACATATTTCCTACGAGATAATCGTTCTTATCAATTTCGACGAGATAAAGGTGTGTTGCATCCACGATGTAGAAAGCAAATTCATGCTGGCCGGTCAGGCTGCTTGTTAAAGTTATCGTTCCGCGTCCAGTGTCCGGCGCATTGCCGTCGAGCGCGTACGAACCGCTAAGCAACGGATCGGCTTGATTCACGACGCCGTTATCGTTACTGTCCACCACGGCATTCGTTGTCTGGATAGCGCTGCCGTTAGCGGAGAATTTGCCGGCAATTCCCATGGGCAAAAACGAAAGATCGGCGCCCGAAACACCAAACACGTAGGGACCCGTAATCTTGGGAAGACTGGATATGTCGTCCAAATTCTGCTGATCGATCGTGCCGCTTCCGGTGGTATTGCGGTCAAAACGGATCATAACGGCGTGTTGATTCGACGTAAGCGCGAACTGCCAAGTGGCGGCACCAGGCAATCCTTGGTTCAGCTTGAGAAGCGTGCGTCCGTCCGAGCCTACTTTATACGTTCCGGAAATCTGGAACTCTACTGGTCCCCCGTTGGAGAAGCTGTCCACGTCCTCGACGCCACTTTGAATGTGCCCGTTGCCGTCAGCGAAAAAGCTTCCGGCCACCGCCATAAAACCGGACGCGTCATCTCCCGAGTAAGAGAACGCAAATGGTCCGTTGAGCGACTCATCCGAAAACGCTATCGTCACCGTCGCCGAAGCAGTTTGTGTCGGAGTGACCGTCGTATCCTTAGCGGTGACCGTGACAGTGGCACCCGGCGGAGGAGAAGGCGGAGCGGTGTAAAGCCCGGTCGTCGGGTTAATCGAGCCGATGCAGTTGTCGCAGGTAGCTGTGGACGTTACCGTCCAGGTCGCGTTTGGATCAGCCAAATTATTGAGCAACGCTGAAAACTGAGCCGTGCCGCCGGCTCCCACGCTTGCGCTTGTCGGCGATATAGTCAGCCCCAAACCCGCGCCAACGGTGATAATCGCAGTGTTTGACGTCACGATGCTGGTGTTAGTCGTATCCGAAGGAACCTGCGGCGAGGTGGCCGTAATCATCACCTGTCCGTTGTTATCGGGAGGGACCGTATGAGGAGCGGTATATATGCCGACCTGGCTGTCATCGGGAGAATTAGTGATGGTTCCGACCGTAGAGTTACCGCCCCCGATGCCGTTTACCTGCCAGGTTACCGCCGTGTTCGTCGAGTTGGTCGTGTTTGTGAGATTGACGGTCGCGGTGAGGTCGATCGGCGTATTGAAATCAACGGTGGCCGCCGTGGGCGAAATCGTAATCGAGGTGACGGTGGCATTGCCGCTGTTACTGCCGCTGCCGCACGCCGACAAGCCTAGAATGAGTGCCACTGCAAGAAGCAAGATCGTCAGAGATAAAATTTTTGCCCTGGTAGTTTCCGGTCTCATGCTCACCTTTATAATCTCATTTTTAAGCGCGCTTTGAGCATATCGTTATTCCCGCTCAAAACGAAAAAGTTCCTGTTTATTTTTGACACTATGATGCCGAGGCTTACTGGACGGTTGCGCGGGCTACAGCTCGCGAAGAGCCAGGGCCACGGGCCGCCGCGCGGCGCGGATGGCGGGAGGAACGCCTCCAATCAATCCCATCAGTAGAGCGAAGAAGATTCCGATGAGGAGGAGCACCGGAGTAATACGAAAAGCGAAAGCTACAGAAGAGAATGTCTGCATGTTCAGCGTGCTGGTAGTGAGGCCGTTGAGCTTGAGCACCGAGATCGCGCCCAGCATCCCCCCAATAAATGCGATGAGCAGCGCTTCAAACAGAAATGAGACCACGATGCTGGCGGCCCCGAAGCCAATTGCGCGCATGGTGGCGATTTCACGCCCGCGTTCTGCCACCGCGGAATACATCGTGTTCAGCGCGCCGAAAACAGCACCCACTCCCATGATGATCGCCACCAGAGTGCCGAGCACGGTAATGAGAGCAGTAAGGACCTCGGACTGCCTTGCGTAATAGTCAACCTCGCGGTCCACTTGCACCGTAAGGGTCGGGTCGGCCGTAATCGAATCCTTCAATTGGTCAAACGCAGCCGGAGAAGTCAAACTTGCGGTGACGGATTGATAGAGGTCGTCGGGACGTTTATAGGTCTGATTGAGCACGCGGACGTCGGCCCAAACTTCGGAGTCAAAAGCGCTGCCGCCCGCGTCGAAAACTCCGACGACGGTCCAAGTGCCGCCGCCGAACTTCACGGTTTTTCCGAGATCGAGGCCTTGATACGTCGATGCTACGTTCCGGCCGATCACGAGTTCAGCGAGGCCAGGCTGAAAAAACCGGCCCCGAACGATGCGAACGTTCTTGCGCACCTTCAAAACTTCCGGAGTGACTCCGCGAACCTGCACGTTTGCGTCGGTGCCCGTAGTGATCATCGGAAAAGGAGCAATTACCACGGCTTCGGGGCTGACTAGCGGTTGGCCGCCCTCGCGCGCTATAGCCGGTTTATCTTCAAGAACGCGTACCTGTTCGAGCGGGACAGTTCCGTCCAATTCGCTGCCGGCTCCGGAGCGGCGAATCAGAACGTTGTCCGGGGAGCCCGACGAAACCAGCGTGGCGCGAAAACCGCGCGCGAGGGCGAGCACGGCGAGAAAAACTCCCACGGTGCCGGCGATGCCGAGTACCGCAACAATCGCGGAGACCCAGCGCGCCCGCAGACTGCGCAAATTGTAAACGATCGGAATTGCCATCAGCTAAATCCCCCGAAGAGCGTCCACGACGCGCAGACGCATTGCAGATACTGCCGGAATTATCCCTGCTAAGACGCCGACTCCAAACGCAGCGGCCAATCCCAACAAAATTGCGGAGCCGGGGAGGATAAAGGACTGAAGAAGTCCCCCGGTGGGATCGCCAACCACCACTGTGAATAGCTTCGCAGCTCCCAGGCCAAGCGCCCCGCCCAACATCGCAATGAACAAAGACTCAGCGAGCACGAAGAACAGGATGAAGCGATCCGAATAGCCGACTGCCTTTAGGACCGCGAGTTCTCCTACGCGCTCGCGGACCGCAATGGCCATGGTATTTCCGGTAACGAGCAACAGAGTGAAGAATACAACTCCGCCTATGGCCAGAATAAGGAACTCGATGTTACCCGCTTGCTTTACCCAGCCCGCGGCTGCGGCTTGAAGAGTCTCGGTTTTCGTTTCGAACGGAGAGTTGGCGAACATATCGTCGATGGCTTTTTCGACGCGCACCGAATCGTCAGTTGAATCGAGTTTCACGGTGTACCAGCCGACGTCGCCTTTTTCAAATTTACGGCGTTCGTCGAAATACTCATAGTGAAGCCAGAATTGAGAAAGATCGTCCCCCGCGCGCGGACTGTCGTAGATGCCGCGGATGTTGAACTCCCAGGGGTCGAGATCGTAGATCGGCGCCTTGAGCGGGATGCGGTCGCCGACTTTCCAGCCGAAGCGCTTGGCGGTTTTCGAGCCGACGATAGCGCCTTCGCGGTCGGCCAGGAACGCATTCCACTCGGCGTCGGTTACGGCAAGTTCCGGATACACCACGCGCTGATTCGCGGTGTCGATCACAAAGCTGGGGAAGAAATTCTTCGGGTCCTGGTAGATCCCGCCAAACCATATGTCGAATGTGATTGCCTTCACGCCGGGAATGCGCAGAATCTGGTCGCGATAGGAAATCGGCAGCGGCTGAATGATGGAAGTTTTGTTGATGACCATCAAGCGGTCAACGCCTGCATTGTCCACCCCGCCGGTGAACGCGCCGTGAATCACAGCCAGCAAGCCGAATAGAAGCATCGCCACTGCAAACGAGCCGATGGTGAGAATCGTGCGCAACTTTTTGCGAAAGAGGTTCGCGAGAATCAACGGAAAGAATTTCATGTGCGGCTCCCCGCCGCTGCAAGAACGCCTTCGACCAGCACACCCTTGTTCAAGTGCAACGTCGCTTGAGCGCGCTCGGCAGCCGCCGGATCGTGCGTGACCATCAAAATAGTTTTTGTATATTCCTTGGAAAGCCGCGTGAGAAGATCGAGAATTTCATCGGCGCTCTTGCGGTCCAGGTCGCCAGTAGGCTCGTCGCACAGAAGGAAGGTTGGATCGGCGATGATGGCGCGGGCGATGGCGACGCGCTGTTCTTGTCCACCGGAAAGCTGCCGCGGGTAATGATTCATCCTATCGGCGAGGCCAACGATTCCGAGGGCAGCCTCCACGTGCTGGCGCCGCTCGGATTTCGAGAGCTTAGTGAGGAGAAGAGGCAGTTCCACGTTTTGAAACGCAGTGAGCACCGGAATCAGGTTGTACATTTGGAAAATGAATCCCACGTGGCGCGCGCGCCAATCGGTGAGCTTGCTTCCGGACATATTTGTGATCTCATCACCGGCGACCGTAATGCTGCCTTTAGAGGGCACGTCCAGGCCGCCCAGCAGGTTCAACAGCGTGGTCTTGCCGGAGCCGCTCGGGCCCATGAAGGCGACGAACTCGCCTTTATCCACGTCGAGATTCAGTCCTTGCAGCACGTGGATGACCTCGCCGCCGCGGCTGTAGGTTTTGTCGAGCCCGCGAATTTGAATTAAACTGCCTGATTTTCCGCTGCCGTCCACTCGAACCATTTCGGACGCTCCTATTTCTTAATTTCGACTGCTTGTCCATCGTGAAGTGTCGGCGGCCCTTTTACCACTACAGTGTCACCCGCGTCGAGACCTGCCAGAACTTCCGCGTCGGATCCGCGAGTGTCGCCCAATCCCACGGCTCGGCGTTCCAAATGATCATTCTTCACGAGAAAGACAATTTTCTTGCCTTGGTCATCCCGCACCGCGGCCTGTGGAATCAAAACTGCCGGCTCGGCCGTGCCGTTTTTCTGTTCCGGCTCGGCGCCGAAAAAAGTCACTTTAATGCCCATGTCTGGAAGGATGCGCGGGTCCAATTTTAGAAAGGAGATGCGCACTTTCACCGTGGCTTTCTGGCGGTCAGCGGTAGGAATCACGGTGCGAACGCGCGAAGGAATCTGCCAATCCGGATAAGCGTCGAGGACGGCGGTCACGTTTTGTCCCGGCACAACGCGCGCAATAAATGCTTCGTTTACGTCCACTTCGATTTCGTTGGAATTCATATCCACAATCGTCGCGATGCCGGTTCGCGTGAAACCGCCGCCCGCGGAGTTAGGGGAGACCATTTCGCCCACCTGCGCGTCTTTTGATACGACGATGCCGTCGAACGGCGCGCGGATTACGGTATTGTCCACCGCCTGCTGCGCCTCGCTGACCCGAGCTTGTGCCCCGGCCACTTGCTGCTTGGCGAGCGCAATTTTCGCGCGGAGACTGTCCGCGGCCATCGTCGCGTTATCGAGCGTTTGCTGACTCTGAACTCCCGCGGCCAAAAGTTGCTTCGCGCGCTGGAATTCGATTTCTGCGTTCTTAAGCTGCACTTGAAAATCGGCGATCGCGGCCTGTGCTGAGTCACGGTCGGCCCTGGCGGAATCCAGAGCGCGGCGAGCGTCGGAATCATCGAGAGTGGCGAGAACAAATCCTTCACGGACGTGCAAGCCTTCGTCGAAGTTGACGGCGGTAACGCGTCCCGTGATCTTCGCGGCAATGGTCGCGCGCCGCCTCGGCGTCACGTACCCGCTGGCATTTAGCAGAGCTGGACGCCCCGCCGCAACTTTTTGCGCCACAGCTACTTCGACCACGGTTTTCTGGTTGCGAAAAGCAAACACCGCGCCGGTCACGATTACAACCACGCCGATCAGCGCGGCGAAAATTCCAAAAAACTTGCCTGTTTTGCGGCCCTTGCGCTGCCTCTCATCGATCCGCAAGGAACCGAGGTCATGTTTTGGCGAGTTTTCCACTGTTGCCATCAAGACCGGTTCTCCTTGCGAGCGGGAGCCATATCTGGTTCTACGCACTGCCTGCGCGAAAAATTACGGAACATCGGAGCGTACCGGGAACCAATTGTGATTGATACATTGTAGCGTGGTCTGCAGATTTCGGGTTATTCAAACGCAATGCGGGATCTGCAACATCGCCCCCGGCGGTCAAAGCGAACCACGTTACCGCAGCCTGTTAAATTTTCGGGAGGACAATTCCTTGCTGCGACTGATACTTCCCCTTCTTGTCTTTATACGAAACTTCGCACTGTTCGTCTGATTCGAAGAAGATCACTTGGCAGAGGCCTTCGTTCCCGTAGATACGCGCGGGTAGCGGTGTGGTATTGCTGATTTCCAGCGTCACGAAGCCCTCCCACTCAGGCTCGAACGGCGTGACGTTCACGATAATACCGCAACGCGCGTATGTGGATTTGCCCACACAGAGAGTCAGCACGTTTCGCGGGATGCGAAAATATTCCACCGAGCGTCCCAGCGCAAAAGAATTCGGCGGCACGATACAAACGTCGCCTTTGAATTCCACAAATGATTTCGAATCGAAATTTTTCGGATCCACGATGGAAGAATTCACGTTGGTGAATATCCGAAATTCATCCGCCACGCGCATATCATAGCCGTAGGACGAGACGCCGTAGCTGATCACTCCGTCGCGCACCTGGCGGTCTTCGTACGGCTCGATCATTTTGTGCTCGCGCGCCATCTTGCGTATCCACTTGTCAGACTTCACCGACATCGCATCCTCCAGAACTGGTGTCACTTGTTTCGGCCAAAATTCTTACAGGAACGTCTGATATGTTTCGGCGGCCTTCGCTCGGTCTAATAACGAGTTGCGCAGTTTATTACACGCCACGGCGCTTGACAACCTGCAACCCCCTGTCTAGCATAGGCTTCCGTTGATGCGGAGGCTCGTGTGATCAAGCTCGACATCGTGAACGCTATCGTACAGAAGACGAACGTCACCCGAACGAAAGCTGAACAGGCGGTGGAAACCGTCTTCGAAGCCATGAAAAACGCGCTCGGGCGAGGAGAACGCATCGAGCTTCGCCGCTTCGGCGTCTTCAACGTCAAGCCGCGCAAGACCGGCATCGGCCGGAACCCGCGCACCGGGCAACAGGTCAGCATTCCCCCGGGAAAAGCCGTGCGTTTCAAGCCCGGCAAGGAACTCCAGACGCTTCCAGCCCCGTCTCCGGCTCCTGCTCCCAAGTCCTGATTGCGTTGTTTCCACAGCACGCAACGCTTTAGCAGCAGACAGCGAACCGCTTTTTCGATGCTGGACATCTAATCCCCATGGATCGAGTTCCAGGCAACGGTCACCCGCGCATCCCCGTCGAAATTCTCGATCTAGGTTATCCGCCGATAATTGAATTGCCTCCGCCCCGTCCCGTTCCGCGACGCCGGCGTCTGTGGCTTGCGGTAATTCTTTTTTCACTCACCTTAGTTTCTACCCTGGCGGTTGGCTCGGAATTCGCGCGATCGTACGCGCACAACGTCGAGCCCTATTCCGGTGACGAGAATCCGTTCGCGGTGATTATCGCGCCACTCCAGCATCCACATCTGCTTCTGCTCGGGATTCCCTTCTCATTCACGCTCTTGGGGTTTTTGATGGCGCATGAGATGGGCCATTTTGTTGCCTGCAAGATATACGGCATCGACGTGAGCTATCCGTACTTCATTCCTTCTCCGTTTCTTTTTGGGACTTTCGGTGCTTTCCTGCGAATACGCTCGCCGATTGCGACTCGCCGCGCGCTATTCGATATAGGTATTGCAGGGCCTATCGCTGGATTTTTGGTCGCGGCTCCGGTAATGGCTTACGCCATCGCGATATCAAAAATTGTGCCGGGCGTGCAAGAAAGCAGCGACATCGTCTTGGGCAAGCCGCTGCTCATGCACATTTTTATCGGCATGTTCCATCCTGGCGCGGATCCCTCGTCGCTTTTGCTTCATCCCATCGGACAAGCTGTGTGGCTAGGGTTGTTTGCGACCGCGCTCAACCTGCTGCCCGTTTGGCAGCTCGACGGCGGGCACATTCTCTACAGCGTCATAAGCAAGAAGCATAAAGAGATTTCGTTGGCTGTTGCGCTGGCACTCGTCGCGCTCGGAATTTATAGCTGGCGCGGCTGGGCGCTGTGGGGGATCGTGCTGCTTGTGCTGTCGTTGCGATTCCGGCATCCGCCGGTGTACGACCGTTGGGAACAGCTCAACGCGTCGCGTAAATTATTGACGCTCGTGGCTGTCGCCATCTTCGTTCTGTGTTTCACGCCGTGGCCGGTCACCAACCCTTAGCCCTCAGCTCGAAACTTTCGCATCCTTGACCATCCGCGCCAGAGGGATATGATGCGCGCATAACCATGGACCGCGGTTCTTCTATTTCTCCTCCGGCAGTGACGCTCGCTCGCACGCTTGGGCTGCGCGATTTGACGATGCTCGTCATCGGCGGCGTAATCGGCTCGGGCATCTTCTTGGTTCCCGGGGCAATTCAACGCCAAGTAGGCGGTTCGGTCGGATTGGCGATGCTGGTCTGGGTCGCCGGAGGGTTGTTGTCACTCGTAGGTGCTCTCACCTACGGCGAACTCGCAGCGATGAAGCCTGAAGCAGGCGGTCTCTACGTTTACATTCGAGATTGCTTCGGCAGGCTGCCGGCATTTCTTTACGGCTGGACCTTATTTCTCGTCATCGCCACGGGTGGAATAGCGACTTTGGCGGTAGCCTTCAGCGCCTACTTGGGAAATATCGTGCCGCTCACGCCGTTCGCTACCAAGCTCGCTGCGATTGCCATGGTCGGCGTCATCACCGTGGTCAACATCTACGGCACTCGCGAGAGTTCGGACCTGCAAAACTGGACGACCTACATCAAGATCGCGTTAATTCTCGCCATGAGCGCTGTGCTTCTCTGGCTCGGACATGGATTTCACGGCTCTGGAAATATTCTGTGGCCGGAACGAGTCAACGCTTCGCTCGTCTCTAACTTCGGGCTGGCGATGATTGCAGCACTGTGGTCCTACGAAGGCTGGCAGTTCGCTTCCTTTAGCGCGGGTGAGGCGGCACATCCGCAGCGCGATTTTCCACGGGCATTTTTTTACGGCACTTTGTCGCTAACCATAATTTACGTGATTGCCGCCGTTTCCTACGTGGCCGCCCTGGGGCCAATCGAAGCGGGCCGTTCCGATACTATCGCTGCCACCGCTATGGCCGTAATTCTTGGGCCGACCGCAGCAAAGTTTGTCGCCATCCTCGTGATGATTTCCACGTTTAGCGCGGCAAACAGCATTCAGCTCACGGCCCCTCGTGTTTACTACGCCATGGCCGGCGATGGCCTATTTTTTGGCAAGATGGCGGAAGTCCACCCGCGTTTTCGCACTCCTGCCTTCGCAATTCTCATTGCCGGAATCTGGTCTTCCGTTCTTGCGTGCCTGGGCAGCTTTCAACAGCTTTTTACTTACGTGATTTTCACCGGCTGGATTTTCTACGGGCTCGCGGGTGCGAGCATTTTCGTTTATCGCCGCAGAATGCCCGGCGCCACTCTTCCATACCGCGTGCCGGGATATCCTTGGACTCCCGCGGTTTTCGTGATGGCCACCGCAGCGCTCGTCGTAAACGCGATCTTCTCGCGACCCACCGGGGCGGTCGCCGGATTGGGCGTGGTTCTCGCCGGAGTGCCTGCTTATCTGATTTGGCGCACGCGCGGGTCGAGGTAGGCCAGCTAGAAAAGGCTGGTGGGATCGACGTCAACAATCACGGCAGTATCTGGAATTTTCTTGGCATCGCAGAAATCCAGCGCACCACTCAGCGCTGTAGACAGGGCCGACCGTTTTGGTGACTTGAGCACAAACTGAAAGCGATAGTCTTTGCGCAAACGCGCAAGCGGCGCCGCCGCGGGCCCCAGAATTTTCACGCCGCGATTTTCGAACGGAGCGAAATAACCGGCGAGCGCTCTGGACCACCGAATCGCGTTCTCAATTTTGCGATCCCGCACCAGCACGCTGGCCAGCGCCGTGAACGGCGGGTAGTGCAGCATTCGCCGGAAGTGCGCTTCCTTCTCATAAAACGAAATGTAATCCTGCTGCACGGCGAGCTGGATCGCGTAGTGCTCGGGGTAATACGTTTCAACGAGGACCTCGCCAGCCAGTTCCCCGCGCCCGGCGCGTCCGGCTACCTGCGTCAGCAATTGGAATGTTCTCTCCGCCGCCCGGAAATCGGGACGCCCCAGCGCAAGATCGGCCGCAACCACGCCAACCAGGGTCACGCGCTGGAAATCATGGCCTTTCGCGACCATCTGTGTTCCAACGAGCACGTCCAATTCGCCGTCTGCAAACGCGCCGAGCACTTGCTGGTATTCCCGCTTCGTGCGAACCGTGTCACGATCGAGCCTTGCGATGCGCGCAGACGGAAACTTTTCACGGAGGTATTCCTCCACTCGCTCCGCTCCGTCACCGACGAAATACATGTACTCGCCATTGCACTTCGGACATTTCTTCGGAGGACGAATTGCATAGCCGCAATAGTGGCATTCCAGCCGCTGGCGGCTCTTGTGATACGTAAGCGCGATGCTGCAATTTTCGCATTGCACGAATGCGCCGCAGCTACGGCAAAGAAGCGACCACGAATAGCCGCGTCGGTTGATCAACACCATTGCCTGCGTTTTTTCTTCCAGCCGCAGCGCAATTGCCGCGCGCAAGGATTCGGAGACCGGCGCCGCTTTGTGCTGTTGGCGAAATTCCTCGCGCAAGTCCACCACTCGAACGTCCGCGAGAGGCCGGTTTTCGACGCGCGAGGTCAATTCGAGCAGATGATATTTCCCTAAGCGCGCGTTGTGATACGTCTCGAGCGACGGAGTCGCAGAACCGAGCAGCGCAACTGCTCCTTCTAACCGCGCGCGATAAACGGCGACATCGCGGCCGTTATAGCGCGGAGTTTCTTCCTGCTTGTAGCTCGTTTCCTGCTCTTCATCGACGATGATCAGGCCCAGGTTTTCGAGCGGCGCAAAAATAGCCGAGCGAGTTCCTACGACTATGCTTGCTTGCCCGTGCCGGACGCGCCACCACTCGCGCGCGCGTTCCACATCCGGCAGGCCGCTATGCAACACGGCGACAGTTTCGCCAAACCGCGCACGCACCAATCGGCCAACCCACAACGTCAGCGCAATTTCAGGAACCAGGACAATTGCCGTCTTCCCTCGCGAGATCGCTGCTTCAATTGCGCCGAGGTAAACTTCCGTCTTGCCGCTGCCCGTGACGCCATGAAGCAGTCCCGCGGCGAACTTTCCGGCCACCAACCAGCGCCAGATCTCAGCAAGCGCCAGCTTCTGCTCCGCATTCAATATATTGGTGGGCGGAGCGAAATCCGTATCCCAGGAATCTTCTTCAACAGTAAGGGGCTCTTCCCAAGTAAGCACTCGCCCTTGTTTTTCCAAGCGCTGGATGACGGCGCGTGACACTTGCGCCTTCTTCATCAACAGCGCCAGCGGCAGCGGCCCGCGAGTCGCTGTCAGGACCTCGCGAATCTTTTCTTCGGCGGCGTTCGCGCCCGGTTCTTCCTTTGCGGGATTCCAGGCGATAATTTTCTGCAGGCGCGTCTTGCGTTTGTGCGTCACTTCCCGCGCAGCCAAGTAGCCTCGGCGAACGAATCTTTCCGCCGCAGCTTCTCCACCTGGCAATCGCCGCACCGCAGCGGATCGGATTCTTGGCCCGCTTTCAGCGGCACCTTCGAATCGGCTCAAGAATTCGAGTTCGCTGGTTTCAATGTCGGTCTTGTCGACGCTGGCGGCAAGTTCCTGAAAATGTGCGCTCCCCGCATCCGTCAGCCAGTATTCGCGGTCGTGTCGCAACTCAATTTCCGGGGGGAGCATCGCGCGAAATGTTTCGCCGATAGGCGCGAGATAGTAGCGGCTGATCCAGTGCCCTAATTCGACGAGCTTTACCGGAAGCGCGGAAACTGGATCGAGCAGCTCCGAAATTTCCTTCACTCGCGCCACTGCGGGAGCGGTTTCAGAAACCGAGAGACCCACACCGACCATCGCGCGGTTGCGAAATGGCACCAACACTCGCCGCCCGACGAGCTCTTCATCCTGCAAAGAATTCGGTACAGCATAGGTAAACGTCGAGCGCAGAGGAACGGGAAGCGCGACCTCGCAATAGCGTGGAATCATGGACGGAGCATAGTGTAGCAGTCCGAACGCGGCCGCTCATCTAGCCTGATTGAAAGACTTCGATGTTTCAGATGCTGACGCAAACGACGCCGATGAAAATGAGGACGATTCCCAGCCACTGGCTGCGCTCCAGTCGCTCACGAAGAAAAATCCACGAAAGTAGCACAGTGACGGCGCCATATAAGGAAGCAAGCACGCTGACGACAGAGACTGGGCCGATGTGCAAGCCGGCGTTGTTGGCCACGAATGCCGCGGTGTCCATTAACCCTACGGCGGCGAGCATCCACCAAACTCCACCATGCGGGGGGCGAATGTTTTGACGGGCCGGCAGCGCAAATACCGCGAGCGATACCAGCGCCGTCAGCCGCATCACCCAAACGGAAACGGCGTCGCCTACGAGCGGCACCACGTGGAAACCGAGAAACCAAAACATGAACCCGAAACCTACCGCCGCCAAAATCGCCCAGCCCACTCCTCGTGACAAATACGCGCTGACAGACGCGCCGTTCGAATGCGACGCATCATTTGCTTTTGACGCGAACGACATCGCCGCGAGGATCACGCCGGTGAAAGTCACGGCCATTCCAATTCCGCGCAGCGCGTGAATCCGCTCACCGCTGGCGAGCGACAGCGCGACCGTAAGCGCCGGATAGCTGGAAGAAACCGGGCCAACGATACTCATCACGCCAATCTCAAACGAATGATAAAGCGAAAGCGACGCGATGACATTGATCAAACCAGCGGCGACCGTCAGCGCCCAGGGCTGCCAGCCCGGCGCCACATGCGAAAACCCGCCGGTAAATTTCAGATACACGCTAAGCGCGAGAAACCCGAAGAACTGCATAAAAAACAGCGTGCGGTACGCGCCCACCCGCCGGGACGCAAATCGCGCCGCAAAATCCGCCATGCCCCAGCACACCGCTCCGGTCAATCCGAGAAGGACACCCACTGAAATTCTCCGTGACGGCGGGTTACTTGCGTTTTGGCTGCAGGCCGAGGACCGCCATTACCTTTTGCAGATCCTTCCAAACTTCGCCTTTCGCATTCGGATTTCGCAGCAGATAAGCGGGATGGTATGTGGCAATGAGCTTCGAGCCGCGGAAATCGAACCACTCGCCCCGAAACCGGGAGATGCCTTGGGTCGTTTGCAAAAGCGTTTGCGATGCGCAACTCCCCAGGCAACAAATCACCTTCGGCCGGATTACATCAATCTGCCGAAAAAGGAACGGCGAGCAAGTTGTGATTTCATCTTTCTCCGGCAGGCGGTTCTCGGGCGGGCGGCATTTCACCACGTTGCAGATGTAAACGTCTTCTCGGCGCAGACCCATGGCTTCGATCATCTGCGTAAGCAGTTTCCCCGCGCGGCCGACGAAAGGCTCGCCTTTGATGTCTTCGTCGCGGCCTGGTCCCTCCCCGACGAAAACCAATTGCGCTTTAACGCTGCCCACTCCGAAAACGATATTCGTGCGGCCCTTGTGCAACTTGCAGCGAGTGCAATCGCCAATGGTTTCTCGAATGAGCTGAAACGTGTCGCCTTCGATCCGGTCGCTAGCTTCGAAAAGCGACGGCGCGCTCGCCGCAGGAATTACAAAAGACGAACGCGCGGGAACGCCCGTCAGCGGCGAACTTGCGTTTGGCGGCGAAATACGGACAGAAGAAACAGCCTCGCCCTGTCCGGCAGCCGCGGCCATTGCATGATGCACGGGCTCGCTCGATTCAAAGCCCATGTCTGCCTTCGTGTCTGCATCGCGAGCGGGGGCCACACGGTCGCGATAGTACGGTCCGAGTCCAAGATCGTTGCCGTAGCGAAGCCAGGCCTCTATGCGTGCACGATTGCCAGGTTCCAACGAAGTCCTCCACATTTTGCGATTGAACTGGAAGACTTTATCACAGCCATCCGCATTACGGAGCGCATGGAAAAATGGTCGATACGTTTACTTAGCAGGAAAATTCTGCGTCTCTTACTTCGAATGCTTTCGAATTTCGAGGACGCGATCGAGGATTTGATTCGCAACTTCAAATTTACTCATCTTGGGCAAAGGAATTTCGCGGCCGTCGCGCAGATAGAGGGTGACGATGTTGGTATCGGTGTCGAATCCCGCGCCTGCCTGCGTCACGTCATTCGCCACGATCATGTCCGCGCCTTTACGCGCGAGCTTTCCGCGGGCATTTTCCGCGACGGCGTTCGTTTCAGCGGCAAAACCCACCAAAATTTGCCCGCGTTTCTCGCGTCCCAGCTCTGCAAGAATATCCGGCGTGGGCTCCAGTTCGAGCGTGAACGATCCCTCGCCGCGTTTGAGTTTCTTGTCATGCTGCTCGGCTGGGCGGTAATCCGATACCGCCGCCGCCATAATCACAATATCGGCGCTCGATGCGCGCTCGTGGACAGCGCGGTGCATCTCCTCGGTCGCGCGCACCGGGACCCAATCCACGCCGTCGGGAGTTTTCAAATCCGTTGGCCCGCTTACCAGCACGACGCGAGCCCCCCGGCGATGTGCCGCTTCCGCCAGCGCGTAACCCATCTTGCCGGACGAGCGATTGGTGAGAAACCGCACGGGGTCGATGTCCTCGCAAGTGGGACCGGCAGTGATGAGAATCGTTTGTCCCGCCAGGTCGTGGCGAAGGCCTAGCACATCGCAAACTTTCTTGGCGATCGTTTCGGTTGCAGCCAGACGGCCGGAACCCGTCATGCCGCAGGCAAGGTAACCCTCGTCGGGATCCACCACATGAACTCCGCGTTCCCGCAGCATTGCAACATTCCGCTGTGTCGCCCCGTGTTCCCACATATTGACGTTCATGGCTGGCGCAACGATAACCGGAGCTTTTGTAGCGAGGTACAAAGTTGAGAGAAAGTCTTCAGCGATGCCGTTGGCGAATTTGCCGAGGATGTCTGCGGTTGCAGGCGCGACCAAGAGCAAATCAATTCGTTGCGCTACCGCGATATGCTCGATTGCGCTTTCCACATTCGCGGGCGCCGAACCGGCCGCGCTGAACATGTCGGTGATTACTTTCTGTCCGGTCAGCGCAGCAAATGTAAGCGGGGTGATAAATTCCTGCGCCGACCGCGTCATCACTACCTGCACGTCCAACTTTTCCTGTTGCAGGCGGCGCACCAACTCCGCCGCTTTGTAAGCGGCTACGCCTCCGGTAACGCCCAGCGCGATCTTCATGGCTCGCGGCGGCTGTTACTTCCGCCGCTTTCCGTCCTTGTCTTCAGGCTCGCCGCTCAATTCCTTCGCTTCATACTCGAGCAGCCCTTTCAGCAGTTCTTCTTCGGCGATGCGGGTTGTCTTGCGGGATCGCGGGTTATCGACCATCGGCCGGCCGCCAATCATCAATTGCCGCGCGCGGCGCGACACAACTACTACGTACGCAAACTGGCTTTCCGGTGGATCTCTTAACACGGCCATGTTCAGATCAGCCTCCAAAGGACTTCAGAATTTCGCGAATTCGTTCCTCGTTACGCGGCACCCGGAATCGCGATCCGAGCGCAATCGCCTGCACTTCTTTTCCCGCACGTTCCAGATCGTCGTTGATGATCGCGAAATCGTAGCTGCTGTAGTTAAGCATTTCCTGCCGTGCCCGTTCAAGCCGCCGGCGAATTTCATCTTCCGAATCCTGTCCGCGCGCCCGGATACGATGTTCGAGCTCCGTTCGGGAAGGCGGCAAGACGAAAACCGCTACTGCGCCAGGAAGCTTTTGCTTCACTTGCAAGGCGCCCTGGACATCAATCTCGAGAACCAGGTCCTTTTTCTGCGCCTGCGCTTCGTTGAGCCATTTGCGCGGGGTGCCGTACCAGTTCTTGCCGAACACCTGCGCGTATTCCAGGAAATCGCCCCGCTCCACCATCTCCTGGAATTCAGCCTCAGTGACGAAATTGTACCACTTGCCTTCACTCTCCGTCTTGCGCGGCATCCTCGTAGTGCACGAAACAGACAGCATGGTTCCCGGCAGCTGCAAAATCTTTTCCACCAGTGTGGACTTCCCCGAACCGGACGGCCCTGAAACGATGAGCACCAACGGCTCCGCTTCGCTCATTCTATGTTCTGCACTTGTTCACGTATTTTTTCGATTTCGGATTTGATCTCCAGCGCGAGGCGCGTGATCTCAAGCCCTTCCGCTTCATTCCCGGGAGTTTTCGAAAGCAGCGTATTGGCTTCCCGCTGCATTTCCTGGAGAAGAAAATCCAATTTCTTGCCCACGTCGGTAGAGGTGGCCAGCAAGGTCTCGAATTGTTGCACGTGGCTGCGCAAACGCGCCAGCTCTTCGGAAACATCGCTGCGCTCGGCGGCTATTGCAGCTTCCTGCGCCAAGCGAGCAGGATCAAGCTGTGCTTCGCCGAGAAGTTCTCTTAACCGAGTTTCCAAACGTTTCGCGAACGCCGGGCGCGCGCTTTCTGCCAGTGTGGCAACACTCGACGCCATAGCCGCAATGCTTCTAAGCCTCGCAGACATCTCCTGACGCAGGTGACTCGCTTCGTCTCCTCGCATTCGGTCAAGCTTGTCCAGTGATTCAATCATGCAGCGCGATACCACTACCTCAAGCCGCTCAAGCTCGCCTTCCAGGGAAGCAGAAACCGCCCCGATTACTCCCGGCAATCGCATGATGGATGCCACGTCCGGCTCCGACTGAATTCCAAATTGTTTTCTCAACGCGGCCGCAACCTGAAGGTATGCCGCCGCAACATCTTGATTCACGCCGACAGCGGAAGGACCGGCCAACTCGTAATGCACTGTAACGTCTAGATGGCCGCGCCTGACCCGCTCGCGTATTAATTGGCGAATGCGCGGCTCAAGGGGCTCGAAACCGTCGGGCATGCGCAGATGCAAATCAAGGAAGCGGTGATTTACGCTTCGAATGGTTACGCGCAGGCTCCAGCCGTTTTCCACCGCGCGTGCTTGTGCGTAGCCGGTCATGGACTTTAAGCCCGTCGTCGCCGGTTTCGATGCACCCGCGGAAATGGATTGTGAACTTGTGCCAGACATCGTCATTCCGGACCCGCAGGCCGCGTCACAGTATCGACATCGCGAAATTGCATCTCGTAGAGACGCGCATACACCCCGCCGCGAGCAAGCAATTCTTCGTGCGTTCCAAGCTCACGAATTGTGCCGCCTTCCAGCACAGCAATCAAGTCGGCACGACGAATAGTTGAAAGCCGGTGCGCGATCACGAACACCGTGCGGCCGGTCATCAGATTGTTCAGCGCGTCCTGCACCAGCATTTCGGATTCTGAGTCAAGCTCCGAGGTCGCTTCGTCGAGGATCAGAATCGGTGCGTCCTTTAGTAACGCGCGCGCAATGGCCAGGCGCTGGCGCTGCCCGCCGGAAAGTCGCTGGCCGCGGTCTCCGATTAATGTCTGATAACCCATCGGCATTTGCATGATGAAATCGTGAGCCAGCGCGGTCTTGGCAGCGGCAACTACTTTTTCTTCCGGCATATTAGGCCGGCCGTAACACAGATTGTTCCAAATGGTATCGTTAAAAAGAATCGTCTCTTGCGTCACAATGGCCATCTGCTCGCGCAGCGAGCGCAAAGTCACCTCGCGAACATCCTGCCCATCGATGCGCACAGAACCGGAAGTCGGTGTGTAGAAACGCGGGAGCAGATTGACGAGTGTGGTCTTGCCCGCGCCGCTCGATCCCACAATCGCGACCACGGCGCCTGCTGGAATCTTCAAGTTGAGATTTTGAAGCGTCGGCGTCTCGCCATCGTCATACATGAAACTGGCGTCATCAAACTCTACGGATTCCGAGAGGCGCGGCAAGGACCTTGCGTTCGGCATGTCGAGCTTTTCTTCCGGCAAATCGAGAAGCCTGAATACCTGCGCGGAAGTTCCCAGCGCTTGCACAAAAAGCTGATAAATGTTGCCGATGCGCTTGATCGGTTCGTAGGCCTTGAAGAGAGCGAAAGTGAACGCGCCGAACAAACCAACCGTCATGCGACCCGCCTTGATTTCGCCGCGCGCAAAGAAAAGGATCATCGCCACTACCACGGCGCCCAAGACATCCATAATCGGCCCGGTAGCAGCCATTGCCCGAATCCAGCGCATGTTTTCTCGACGCAAACTTCTGGCCGCGCCATGGAATTTCCGAATTTCGAATCCTTCCATCCCGAACGCTTTGACCACGCGGTTCCCGCTGATGGTCTCTTGAAGGATTTGACTTAGATCGGCAAGGCGGGAGCGGCTTTTTTCCGTCGAACGGCGAATTTTGCGAGTTAATTTCCCGACAGGCCAAACTACCAGCGGGACGAGAACCGCGGAACCCACGGCCATCCGCCAATCGATCCTCAACAGCACGAATACAAACGCGATGAGATTGAAAATCTGGCGAAAAAAATCGGCCATGTAATCCGAGAAAGCGCTTCGTAACTGTTCGATGTCGCTGACGACTGCGGACATTACGCGGCCGACAGGATTGTGATGAAAGAAACCGACAGGCTGCTGTACGACCTTGCGGTAAACACTGTTCCGAAGATCCGTAACGGCGGATAGTCCTACATATTGAATTAATGTGCCGCCGAAATATTCCGCAAGCGCCTTAAACAGAAAGATAAAAAGCAAGGCGAGAGCAAAAACGGACCACACGTGATGTACTCGAGAGGGAACGAAATCGTTCATATACACGATATGGCTCGTTCCGGGAACCTGAAAGAGGGCTAATTTTTGAATGCCGGACTGAGGGTTGAGCACGATATCGACAGCAGGTGCAATGGCAAATGGCACTAGTCCTTCGGCCATTCCCATGGCGGCCATCAAGACAACACCAACGGCCAACAGCCAAACATAGGGGGAAAGATAGCCAAGCAGTCGGCGAAATTCTTCTCCCTGCGTCATGTTGGAATCGTTTTTAATTTGAGAAGCCAAATGGAAGACCTCGAGCCGAACGCGACCCGCTGAATTTCAAGATGCTGTTTTATCCAGGTCGCGATGCACGACCTTCGCCGAATAACCCTTCTTTTTGACCGCCCGTTTGATTATCTCCGCCAGCGTCACGGACCGATGCCGCCCTCCGGTGCATCCCAATGCGACCGTCAAATAGCTTTTTCCTTCCTGAATGTAGTGCGGAATCAAGTACAGCAGCAAGCTCTCGATTCGCCGCAGGAACTCGCCGGTTTGCGGAAAGGAACGGATGTACCGCGCGACGCGAGGATCCTTTCCGCTGAATGGGCGCAGCCGCGGCACAAAGTGTGGGTTTGGAAGGAAACGCACGTCGAACACGAGATCTGCTTCCGCCGGAATTCCGTAGCGGTATCCGAAGCTCACCACCGAGACAAGCAGCGGCCGCCGTCCGGGGTTTTGAAAACGGTCGACGATGAACTGCCGCAATTCGTGCACATTGAACTTCGTCGTGTCGATCACGACGTCTGCCAGCCGTCGAATCGGAGCCATGCGCCGGCGCTCTTCGCGTATTCCTTCAGCAATAGATCCGCCCCGGCCAAGCGGATGCGGTCGCCTCGTCTCGCTGAAACGCCGTATCAAGGCTTCGTCGCTGGCCTCGATAAATACGAGCGTTGCTGGGTGCTCGTGGACGAGCTGGCGGTAGATGCCCGGCAGCTTATCGATCTGTTCGCCTTCGCGCGCGTCCACCAGCAGCGCGGCGCGCTCAATCTCTCCGCCTTCCACATACAGCTCGCTAAATTTCGGAATCAGCGCGACGGGCAGATTATCAACGCAGTAAAATCCAAGGTCTTCAAATGTATTTAGGACGGATCCTTTCCCGGAGCCGGAAAGGCCGGTGAGAAGTACTAAGCGGTGGGCGTCGCGAGTTCGATTTCTGGGCGTGCGCTTCACGGCCGGAGCGCTAAGCCTTTACCCGTCGTCGATGCGTGCTCGGAATGCGTAGGTCTTCGCGATACTTCGCGACGGTGCGGCGGGTCACGTGAATCCCTTCGTCGCTCAGCTTTTTCGTAATCTGCTCGTCGGTCAGCGGATGTGAGGTGTCTTCATCCTCGATCATTTTCTTGACGCGTCGCTTAAGCGAAAGCAGCGACATTTCGCTTCCTTGCGGCCCGTTCACCGATTCGCTGAAGAAGTAGCGCAGTTCCAGCACGCCCTGTGGTGTGTGCACGTATTTATTCGCCACTGCGCGGCTCACTGTGGAAGGGTGAACGCCAACTTCCTCGGCTACCTCTTTGATCATCATGGGCTTCAATTGATCCGCGCCGTAGTCCAGAAAATCGCCTTGACGTCGGAGAATCGACTGGCAAACGCGCTGAATCGTATGCTTGCGCTGTTCGATATTTTTCATCAACTGAATGGCGGCGGTAAAACGTTCCTTCACGTAGTTGCGCACGTCGCGATCGGCGGCATCGCGCGACAAAAGTCGCCGGTAGGTCGGATTCAGGCGAAGCTGCGGAAGGTCATCGTCGTTCATAAATGCCTGCCACTCGCCGTCCACTTTTCGAAATTGAACGTCCGGCTCGACGAGCCGCGGCTCCGTGCGGTTGTAGCGCAAACCGGGCCGCGGGTCGAGCCGCTTGATGACGTCCACGGCGCGCTTCACCAGTTCGACCGGCCGGTTCAAAGCGCGCGCTACCTCTTTGAGTTGGTTGTTCTGAAGCAACTTCAGATGGTCGGCGATGATCTGCTGTGCCAGCGTGTTCTGCGGATCGATTAGCTTGAGCTGCATCAGCAGGCATTCCTGCAAATCGCGCGCACCGACTCCCGGCGGATCGAATTCCTGCACCATCGCCAGCGCTTCTTCCACGTCATCCATGGAGTAATTGCCCGCTTCCGCTAGTTCGTCGAGTGACGCGGTAAGGTAGCCGTTCTCATCCAGGTTGCCGACGATCGATTCGGCAATCCTGCGAACGGTCTCCGTGCAGATGCTCACGCTGAGTTGCCAGTTCAAGTGGTCGGCAAGGCTCTGCGGTGACGAGAGGAACTTATCGAACGAAGGTTTTTCAATCTCCTCGCGTTCGCTGTTGGAAATCCTCTCCGCTCCGGAATCGAGGTACTGCGTGAAGAAAGATCCAAAATCAAATTCGTCAAAGGGATTTGCTGGCGTTACTTCCGGAACTTTCTCGGTTTCTTTTTTGAGGAAAGCCTCGTCGGTATAGCTCTCCGCGGTCACTCCATCGTCTTCGGTGGCTTCGTCGAGGACGGGATTCGCCATGATCTCCTGATTGATCATTTCGCGAAGTTCCAAACGGTTCAGCGCCAGCACGCTGACCATTTGAACCAGGCCGGGCGTCAGTATCTGCTTCTGAGCGACGCGTAGATTTAATTTGGGTTGTAGCCAATTCATAAGATTCGATTTAATTCAGCCGGAAACCCTCTCCCAGATAAATCCTTCTCACTTCAGCATTCGTCGAAAGCTCTTCGGGTGTTCCGGCAAACAAAATTTTTCCGTCGCTAATGATGTAAGCGCGATTTGTCACCGCCAGCGTCTCGCGTACGTTATGGTCCGTCACCAGGACCCCAATTCCCGCCGCGCTCAAATCCGCGATGATTTTTTGTATGTCCACCACCGTCAGCGGATCGATTCCGGAGAAGGGTTCGTCCAACAATACGAACGACGGCGACAATACCAGCGACCGCGCAATTTCAAGGCGCCGCCGCTCGCCGCCCGACAGCACATACGCCTGGCTGTATCGCACTCCCTCTAGTCCCATTTGAGCCAGCAATTCCTCCACCCGGTCGCGCCGCTGTTCTGGAGTAACCGGCAAAGTCTCCAGCACGGCAAGCAAATTTTCCTCTACCGTTAACTTGCGAAAAACCGAAGGCTCTTGAGGTAGGTAGCTGATGCCGCTTCGGGCCCGGAGGTACATGGGGAGGTCGGTAATATCCTCGCCGTCCAATAAAACGCGCCCATAGTCCGGACGCGCTAGACCGACCAGAATGTAAAACGTCGTGGTCTTTCCGGCGCCGTTCGGCCCGAGCAGCCCTACCACCTCGCCTTGCTGAATCTCCAAACTGACGTCGTTTACAACCTTCCGCCCTCTATACGACTTGCTCAGATCGGCGGCCTGGAGTTTCAACATGCCGGTTCATTACTCAACTCGGTGCCTGGTTAGCGTGCGCGAACTTTCTTTTGAATCAATCAAAATCGTATCATTGGCTACAAAGAAGGTCAACGAATGGCCCGTGGTTGTGTCGCTTGAAGCATCCGTAAGTGTCGGTTTTCCACCGGAAAGGACGAATTTCCCGTCTGAGGCGGTGTATTCCGCTTGCTCAGCCGTTCCACGGCGGTCTGCCTGCCTGACCACAACACCGCCCAGAGCCAGCGCCCGGTCAAGCTGGCGCCCGGCTGGGGCGCTCGCGGGGCGGTCTCCTGCCGTTCCAGACCCGGATTGGCTGGCGGGTGCCGGCGCTAGGAAGACGTCCAGCGTCGGCGATTGCAGTGAGCCCTGCTGCGAACTCGCCGTCACCCCTCTCTCTAGATGCGCCTTTCCTGAATCGCTCCAATAGGTCAGCTCGGGAGCCCGAATTTGCCACAACGTAGGTCCGGTCTGCGCTCCGGGAAGCCCTAACGCTGACTTGCCGGATGGAGGCCTGGCGGACGTTTTAGCCGGGGGCTTCGGTCCGGTTGCCGAATTGTCTGAAGGTTGTCCGGAAGCCTGGGGGAAGACTGCGACTACGCCGCCGGAAGCCACTAGCTTCTTTTCGTCCCGCCAGATTTCGATCTGTTCTGCGTCCAACACGGATTCGCCTTGCCACATACGTGCGTGTCCAGAGTAAAGCGCTCGGCCATTCGTATTCGAGGCAGTGAGAGTAGCGGACGCAATGTGAGCGGGTCCTGCACCCATATTCACCGGGGAGTTCTGCGCAGATGATAGATAGGTCGACGCCACGCCGCCCGTCGCACGAATTTCGCCGGACTTCTGGTTGATCGACACCCGTTGCGCAGTCGTTCGGCTGCTTGAATCGAAAAGCACTGGCGAGCCGTCCAGAGTCATATCTCCGGTAGCGCTGACCATTCGGGCCCGCTCCGAGGCGGCTTGACGATCGGTCTGTTGAAAATGCACATTTCCGCTCTCGTCCAGTGTTTCCCACTCGCCGCTCGCGCCAAACGTAGCTACCAGCTCTTTGGCCGTGCTGACCTGCGGCGCGGCGGACCCGATTGTGCGATCTATTTCCGTCCCGGAATGGCCGAACAATTTCGCCAGGCGGCCCTCGCTGTCAAATTCAGTAACGAATTTCCTGGCATGCAGCTCGGTTACCTCGCTACCGCTCTTCATTTCGATCGTGGCCGGCGTTAGTGTCTCGGCGCTTTGGACGCGCGGCTGCGCGGGCTGCTTGCCAGCGCCGAATATTGCGCGCAACGATTCCGTTTTCAAAGTCCGCGACTGGCCGTCCTGCCGCGAATCAAGAACAGTGCCGCCGCTCGTCGTCATCATTCGGACCACATTCTGGGGTGCCATGGCTAGCTCCACGCGCCCGCTTGAAAAATGGTCCGTCCCAGTGGCCGCCTCGCGTGTCCCCGCCACGTTGCCATTGGCAACTATCTTGTCTATCCAGCCGGCTGGATTCAGAAACGCTTCAAACTGATTGCCGGTGACTGTCACCTTACTCCCGGACTCTCCCGATTGAATTACGGGGTGCCCTTCGGCGACCGCGTGTTGCGCGCGGAAATCCGCGTCGAGGTCGATCGTAATCTTGTCCGCGGATAGCTCCCTGCCCCCTTGGCTCGCATGCGCCGGGGCGGAAAGCACAACCGTGTGCTCATCGCGTCGAATTTCAAGGCTGCCCCCGGTCACTTTCACCGGCAGTCCGCTCGTGCGATCGGATGGTGCAAGATCCATCTGGACGTCGTGCTCCAACAAAACGATCGACTTTTCAGAACTGTAGGTAACGCCGACGGCGTGTCCTTGCCCTTGTGGGAATCGGAACGCGACCGGTTCCGGTGTGGAAGCTTCGCCCGTCTCGCGGTTGAACGTCAGATCGCGGGTCGTCACGTGTATCGTTCGATCCGCGTTGCCGGGAGGCGGATTCGCGCTGGCGAGGTCGATCTCCACGTCACCCTCGCATCGCACTGCTCCTGTCGTTGGTTGGTAACTGCATTGGCGCGTATGGATGTTGTCGTTGCGGTTTCCCTCGCGCCCATAAATAGTCATCCATACGTCTTCCAGAAGATAGCTGTTCTGAGCTTTGTATTCCGTGGCGTGTGAAGCACGAACTGTAAATATCGTGCGGTCGCCTTCCACTTTTGAGAATGTCGTTTGGTCCGATTGCTGCTGCACTGTCGCCGGCACGGCGCGAGGCTGCAACTGATGCGACCGGGATTCGCGCAGAGATCGCTGCGAATATACGCCAACCACAACCAACGAAATTACGCCGGCAGCAATGGCTGACCAACGTGCATATCTCGCGGCTTCTCTATTCTGCAATGCAAGTGCTCCGTCGTTCTCGCCCGTCAGTCCGCATGCGAGATCGGCAAACTCTGTGAATTATCAAGGAGACGCACACACTGTTGCCTTAGAAGCTGAGTATAGGCGAGGGGTTTCCCATGAACAACTCGAAGAGGGCTGCGTTGCCAAGGTAATGGGACGCCGGCTTATCCAGCCGTGCTATTCACCGTGGGTGAGTATGCCGAGCCCCGAAGCCGCCACGCTGTCTCGCGTGGTGTTCTTTACCAGGTACATGGCTTCGTCCGCCAGATGGAGCAATTCTGCCTTGGTGCGCGAATCCGTAGGATATGAAGCGACGCCCACGCTCGCCGTAATGTGCACGTTGATGCTGGTGTCTTTCAGCCAGACCGCCTCTCGAATCAACTTGTGCAAACGGCGCGCCACGCCAAATGCGTTTTCCTTGGACGTTTGCGGCAGCAGCACCACAAATTCGTCGCCGCCATAACGGAACGCAAGGTCGATCAAGCGGCACTTATCTTTCACCGCCTGCCCGATTTCGGCAAGCAACTTCGAACCTATCAGGTGGCCGTAGGTGTCGTTCACATTCTTGAAATGGTCCAGGTCAATGAAGATCAATGAAAACTCAAACGCATATCTGTGCGAGCGATAAATCTCCGTATCCAGCATGAAATTCAAATGCCGCGCGTTGTAGAGACTGGTGCAATCGTCCGTAATCGTGAGCTCGTGGATTCTCTGAACGTGCCGCGCGTTCTCGATTGCAATCGCAGCGTAATCAGCCAGCGCTTCCAGCAGCGCCAGGTCGCGTTTGCTGAATCCTTCCGGCCCGATGCAGTTAATCAGCTCGATTACTCCCAAGCATTGATCCCGGAAGCGCACGGGGACGGCCACAATCGAGCGCGTCTCCATCTTCGTCTTTGAATCCACCTGCTTGAAAAATCGCGAGTCCGTGCTGGTATCCGGCACAACAACCGCTTCGCCGGTTTGAGCCACCCAGCCCGCCAGCCCCTGTCCAACTTTGATCCGCACGTCCTTGAGCGCTTCGGCGCCTTTGCCCGTAGCGATCTGAAAAAAAAGTTCGCCTTTGTCTAAGTCCATCAGAAGTAAAGACCAGGTGTCCGGCCGCAACACCTCGTTGATTTTTTCCATGATGGTGCGGAGAACCTGGTCGAGCTGCAGCGAAGACGTGAGCGCCTTGCCCAGTTCGTGGAAAACCGTCACCTCGTTGCTGCTCTCGGGAATGTCCGGACCGATGCCCGGGCTTCGGCGTCTTTCGACACCCGCGAACGGCTTTCCATCCGCGGATCTCTTTATGCGCTCAGTAGCCACACGTTCCTTCGGGTCTCGAGAATCTATGGTCAACATTCTCATTATAGAGAACGCTTTCTGCTATTCGCAACGGGCTTAACGGCTCCGAGTTTCAAATGGCCAATAGGCTGAAATATGAGGGGCATTCTGCGAAGATTGACACTCCCGCAACCCGCGCCTATATTTTGTGTGTCGGTCGGTTCCTGCGGATGCCTTCTACACCTTTCGGTGAACACTTAAAACGCGAG